>ERZ1066121.64-NODE-64-length-93521-cov-24.693621_pt1 | contig 93521 bp, 89 predicted proteins | sample MGYA00382768_ERZ1066121 | MGnify/ENA primary metagenome ERZ1066121 (study PRJEB33369, sample SAMEA5778351) | biofilm metagenome | biome: Industrial cooling water; feature: Water cooling tower basin; material: Biofilm | place: United Arab Emirates | collected...
CGTCCATCTCGAACGCGGCCGGCAGGGTCTCGATCAGCACGGTCACCTTCATCTGGCCGTGGGCCAGGCCGAGCGTGCGCTCGATCTCGCTCAGCGCCGACTCCCACAGCTGCGCCTCTTCCATGCTCTGCAGCTTGGGCAGGTAGAAATACGGGCCGCGGTCCTCGGCGGCGAGCAGGCCCGCGTTGTGGTACGCGAAGAGCGCCAGGTCGAACAGGCCGCCACTCATCCGCTGGCCGTCGATCAGCACGTGCTTCTCGTCCAGATGCCAGCCGCGCGGACGCACGATCAGCACCGCCTGTTCGCCATAGGGACGCAGGCGGTACTGCTTGCCCGGACGGCCGTCGGCCGCGGGCGCCTCGTATTCGAGGGTGCCGGCCACGGCCGCGCGCAGCGCGGTCTGGCCCTGGATCAGGTTGGCCCAGGTCGGGCAAGTGGAATCCTCGAAGTCGGCCATGTAGCAGTTGGCGCCGGAATTCAGCGCGTTGATGACCATCTTCGGATCAACCGGGCCGGTGATCTCGACCCGGCGGTTCAGCAGTGCCTCCGGAATCGGCGCCACCTGCCAGTCGGACGCGCGGATGGCGGCGGTGTCGGCGCGGAAGCCGGGCAGTGCGCCAGCGTCGAACTCCGCCTGGCGGGCCTTGCGCCGGGCCAGACACTGCTGGCGCTGCGGCTCGAAGCTGCGATGGAGGTGGGCGAGCAGAGCGAGGGCATCCGCGGTGAGCAGGGCCTCCTGGCCCTGGGCGGCGCCCGCCACGCGGATCGCGCTCGACGCCGTGACGTCGACGACGGGACCGGCGGGATCGAACTTCGGCACAGCGGACATCGGCAACTCCAGACACGACGTGGGAGTTCCACCATCCGCCTGCGTACTGTATTTGACAATACAGTTTTTTCAATGCTAATCATTAGCTGAGCTTATAAGTAGCGAAATCAATGACCTCCACGCCCGAAGAGCCCCCGCTGTCCGACGAACGTCGAGCCTCGACTCCGCTCTCCGCGCCCGTTCCGACGCCGCGGTTCGCGTACAAGGCGGACCGGCTCAAGCCGCTGCGTGCCTTTTGCCAGGTGGCGCGGCTGGGTTCGGTCTCGCGCGCGGCCACGGCGCTCTACCTCAGCCAGCCGGCGGTGACCCTGCAGCTGCAGGCGCTGGAGCGCGAGCTGGGGGTCAGCCTGTTCGTGCGCAGCGGGCGCCGGCTCACGCCCACGCCCGAGGGCGACGTGCTGTACGAAATGGCGCTGCCGCTGGTCGAGGGCATCGACGGCCTGTCCGCGGCGTTTCGCGAGCGCGTGCGCGGGCTGGATGCGGGCGAGCTCAACGTGGCCGCCGGCAGCTCGACCATCCTCTATCTGCTGCCGCCGATCGTGGAGGCCTATCGCGAGGCTCATCCCGAGGTGCACCTGACCCTGCACAACGTCACCGGCGCCGGCGGGCTGGACCTGCTGCGCTCGGACGAGGTGGATCTGGCGGTGGGCTCGATGCTGGACGTGCCGGCGGACCTGGAGTATTCGCCGGTCTATCGCTACGACCCGATGCTGATCGTGCCGCGGGGACACCCGCTGGCCAGCAAGCCGGACCTGCGTCTGGAAGACCTCTCGCCCTACGGCCTGATCCTGCCGCCCAAGCGTCTGACCACCTATCGCCTGGTCGACGTGGTGTTCCAGCAGGCGCGGGTGCCGTACACCGTGGCGCTGGAAGTGGGCGGCTGGGAGGTGATCAAGCAGTACGTGGCGATGGGCCTGGGCATCAGCATCGTGACCGCGATCTGCCTGACCGAGGCCGACCGCGAGCGCCTGAGCGCGCGTTCGCTGGCGAAGTATTTCCCCGCGCGCAGCTATGGCGTGGTGATGCGCAAGGGCAAGTATCTGTCGCAGCAGGCGCGCGACTTCGTCGATCTGATCCAGCCGCAGATGCTGGCGCCGCGCGGCTACGACGAGACCGGGCATTCGGAGCGCTGAGCCGGGCGAACGGCGAATCCCCCACGGCCGCTGCGCGGCCGTCGCCCCCTTTGCAAAGGGGGCTGCTCCAAAGGGGGCTGCTCCGAATGGGCCGCTTCCGGAGGGATCACTCCCGATGACGTCACGATGCTGCGGGGCGGGGAGTCGAGATGTCGCTGCAAATCGCCGACGGATGCGACGGATGCGACGGATGCGACGGTGCGAAGGGTGCGAAGGGTGCGAAGGGTGCGGCGGATGATCGCCCCCTTCGCAGAAGGGGGCCGACGCGCGCTGCGCGGCGAGGGGGATGTGCTGTCCGCTTCGGCGGCATGGCGGCTGGCGCCGCGTGTTTCGCGCGCACAAAAAAAGAGCGCGCACCGTAGTGCGCGCTCTCGGAGGGGTTCTTCCTGACGTCACCCGTGCAGATGCGTTCCTCTCCTTGCAACCTCCGTATTGCAGCCAGCGTCCTTACCGGCGAGGCAAGGATTGCGGATGGCGATGACCTTGTGAAGACGGGGTCGGTGCCCGCACAGGCCACTTACGGTGAGCGGGGCATGCACCGGGGCCTTATCTGCCTGATTTGGCGGCCATCGAGAGTAGCCAGCCACCAAAAGCAGACAATGTGATGCCAATCTGGTTCACGAGGTGAACAATATTGACGAATCGCCTGTTTCCGGCGCGTCGGCTCGGCTATTGTTTTAGAGCCCTTCATCTGTGACGCAAGTCTCGAAAAAACGTGAATTCCCAGGATCGCATCCGCCTCGCCCGCCGCAGAGCCGGCCTGTCGCAGGCCAAACTCGCCGCCGCCATCGGGGTCCAGCGCAGTGCGGTGAGCCACTGGGAGTCTCCCCAGGGCAAGAATCCCAGCGTCACCCATCTGCGCGAGCTGGCCAAGGTCGCGGGGGTCACCTTCGAGTGGCTGGCGACCGGCCGCGGCAAGATGGAGCTGTCGGAGGAGGCGGTGCTGGACTCGGTCTCGGCCGCCGACGCGATCCTGGTGGAGGACACGCTCGAGCTGCGGCTGATGCAGGCCTTCCGCGAAGCCTCGCCGCGCACCCGGGTGGCGCTGGTGGAGATCGTCGAGGAGCTCACCGCCAAGCGTCTGGGCCGCGCCCGGCCGAAGCGGCCCAACGAGTGAACGGGCCCGCCGCCGACACCGGGGTGCGTGTCGCGCTGTGCACCTTTCCCGACCGCGACACCGCCGCCGCCCTGGCGCGGACGCTGGTCGAGGAGCGGCTGGCGGCCTGCGTCAATCTGCTGCCCGGGGCGCGTTCGATCTATCGCTGGCAGGGCGAGGTCGAGCAGGCGGAGGAAGTGGTCGGCATCATCAAGACCACCGCCGCCGGCCTGCCGGCCCTGATGGAACGCCTGCGCACGCTGCATCCTTACGACTGCCCGGAACTGATCGTGCTGGACGCGGTCGCAGGCCTGCCGGCCTATCTGGACTGGGTGCGTGCGTCCTGCGGGCGCACCGACGAGGCTGGTTGATCGCTCCCGTATGCTGGCCGTCGTGCGCATCCCGCGCGCGCCCACGGCCGTCGTTCACGTCGCCGGCGCCCGATGCGCGTCGCCGGCCCGTCTCTCCCGCCACCGCCTACCCGTCCACACGCATGACCGCCTTCGATCGCACCGCCCGCACCGACCTGTTCATCGAGGCGCACGCCGCTGTCCCGAGGCCGCGCCCGCGCGCTCGGCTGCGCAGGCTGTTCTGGGCCGGCCTGGCCTGCCTTGCGGCGGCCGGCCTCGCCGAGGCGCAGGCCGCCGGCGTGGACCCCAAGGACCTGCTGCCGGTGGACGAGGCCTTCGTGCTCAGCGCCGAGGCGAAGGATGCCAACACCGTCGAGCTGCGCTGGCGGATCGCCGACGGGTACTACCTCTATCGTCATCGCACCTCCGCGGAGCCGGCGGACGCGGGTGTCCGCGCCGGCACGTTGCGGCTGCCGAAGGGCAAGGCCTACACCGACGAATTCTTCGGCCCCACCGAAACCTACCGCGGGCGGGTGGTGGCCACCCTGCCCGAGATCGTCGGTGCCGGCGAGCGGCTGAGCCTGAAGGTGCGCTACCAGGGCTGCGCCGACGCGGGCGTGTGCTATCCGCCGCAGACCCGGACACTGCAGGTGCGGATGCCGGCCGGCGCCGGCCGCGCCGTGGCGGCCACCGCCGCGGCGCCGTCGGCGAGCATTCCGCTGGGCGCTGCGCCCCTGGGGGGAGGCCTCGGTGCCGGGCCACTCGGCGGTGCACCGCTGACCGGCGGGCCGCTGGGCGGCGGGCGCGGTGCGCCGCTGCCCGAGGAGCAGGCCTTCGGCGTCGAGGCGATCGCCGACGGCGGCGACCGCCTGCTGCTGCGCTTCACCCCGGCGCGCGGCTATTACCTCTACCGCGACCGCACCACGCTCAAACTCAAGGCCGAGGGCATCGCGCTCGGCAAGCCGCAGTGGCCGGCCGGGCGGCCCTACAAGGACGCGCATTTCGGCGACGTGATCGTCTATTTCGATCCGATCGACGTGCCTCTGCCGCTGATCCGGCGCAGTGCGGCGGCGCAGTCGGTGGAGCTGGAGGCGAGTTTCCAGGGCTGCCAGGACGAGGGCATCTGCTACCCGCCGATGACCCGCCGCATGCGCATCGCGCTGCCGGCGGGCACGGTGACCGCGGCCACCGTCGCCAGCGCAGACGCCAGTGCCAACGCCAACTCTGGACCTGCAGCGGCGAACGCCTCTGCCGTCGGCACTGCAGGCCCGGCCGACGCCGCGGTCGAGACCGAGACCGCCGCGGCCGGCACAGAGTCGACCGAGCCCACGACCGACAGCGCAACCGACAGCGCGACCGGCGACGCCACGGGCACCAACGCTTCGGCCGTCGGGGGCGCGGATTCGGTCGGCGCCTCCTCCGCAGCCGCGGCCATGGCCGGCGCCGCGAACGACGAGCCGGCCGGCGACCGCCGCATCGACAGCCTGTGGGCCGCGCTGCTGGCGGCGCTGCTGGGCGGTGTGATCCTCAATCTGATGCCCTGCGTGCTGCCGGTGCTGTCGATCAAGGTGATGGGCGTGATTGCCAGCAACGACAGCCCGCAGCGGATGCGCGCGCATGCGCTCTGGTACACCGCGGGCGTGCTGGTGAGCTTCCTCGCGCTGGGTGCGCTAGCGCTGGCCCTGCGCGAGGCCGGGCTGGCGCTGGGCTGGGGCTTCCAGATGCAGCAGCCGGTGGTGGTGGCGGCGCTGGGGCTGATCGTGTTCGCCTTCGGCCTGAGCCTGTCCGGCCTGTGGTACGTCGGCGGCGCCTGGACCGGCGTGGGCCACGGCCTGGCCACGCGCAGCGGGCCGGTGGGCGACTTCTTCACCGGCGCGCTGGCGGTGGTGGTGGCCGCGCCCTGCACCGCGCCGTTCATGGTGGGCGCGCTGGGCTGGGCGTTCACTGCGTCCACCGCGTCCGCGCTGCTGGTGTTCGCGATGCTGGGCCTGGGGCTGGCGCTGCCGTTCCTGCTGGTGGGCTTCGTGCCGGCGCTGGCGCGGCTGTTGCCCAGGCCCGGCGCGTGGATGGACACGCTCAAGCAGCTGTTGGCCTTCCCGATGTATCTGGCCGCGATCTGGCTGCTGTGGGTGCTGGCGAAACTGCGCGGTGCCGATGCCGCCGGCTGGCTGGCGATCGCTGCGCTGCTGGTGACGCTCTCGGCCTGGGCGTGGCGGCATGCGCGCATGCACGGCCGGCGCTGGGGCATGCCGGTGGCGGCGCTGGCGCTAGCCGGCGCGCTCGTCTGCCTGTGGTCGATCCACCGCCTGCCGCGGCCGGCGGAAGCCGCCCCGATCGCGACGCCCGGCGACACCGCGCTGGTGGTCCCCTATTCCGAGCAGCGCCTCGCCGACCTGCGCGCCGCCGGCCGGGTGGTGATGGTCAACATGACCGCCGACTGGTGCATCAGCTGCAAGACCAACGAAAAGGCGGTGTTCGCGCGCGACGGGTTCCGCGAGGCGCTGCAGGCGGCCGATGCGGTGTACATGGTCGGCGACTGGACCGATGTCGACCCCGAGATCACTGCCTACCTCAAGCGCTACGGCTCCTTCGGCGTGCCGCTGTACGTGGTCTACCCGCGCGGCGGCGGCGAGGGCACGGTGCTGCCGACCCTGCTGACCCCCGGCCTCGTCGATCAGGCCCTGGCGGACGCCGCACGCGGCGGCGGCGCCACCGGGACGGAGCGCTGAGCCATGCGCCACGGTGCCGTGATCCTGGTCGCGCTGGCCGCCGCCGCCCTCGGCGTGGGCGCGGGCCTGCTGGTGTCGGGCCCGGGGCCGATCTGGCGCACCGAGCTGGGCCAGCGCGCGCTGCAGAGCGCGGCCGAAGTCGCCAAACCGCCGCCCGAGGGCGTACGCATGGCCCGCAGAGGCGAGGCGATGCCGGTGATCGCGCTGCCCGCGCTGTCGGGCGAACGCATCGCCCTGCCCGCGGCCTATGCCGGGCGGCCGCTGCTGCTGAATTTCTGGGCCAGCTGGTGCGCGCCCTGCGTCAAGGAAATGCCCGAGCTCGACCGCTTCGCGCAGACCCAGGGCACGGACGGCGTGCAGGTGGTCGGCATCGCGCTGGAAGATGCCGAGGCGGTGCGCGCGTTCCTGACCCGGATTCCGGTGACCTACCCCATCCTGCTCGACACGCCCGGCCCGGCCGACAGCAGCGTGCAGGTGGGCAATGCCATGGGCGTGCTGCCGTATTCGGTGCTGATCGGCGCCGATGGGCGCATTCTGCGCCAGCGCGCCGGGCCCTTCGACCCGGGCGAGCTGGACGGCTTCGCTCGCCCGGCCAGCCCCTGACGCCAGCCTCCCGACGCCCGTTTTCCCGGCGTGTGCAGGCGTAATGCCGGGTCTCGCAGGATGCGCCGCGCAGCGACAGTCCTGTGACCCTGTGCGGCACTCCCGGCCCCGGGCGCGTGGCAGCCCGTGCCTACGGGCCCGGCCCCGACGCCGCCGCTGCGCGACGGCAGGCCGTCGCGATTCAACACCTTATCGGAACCGGCCTTGCCGCCATGGCCGGGCGCCTGCCGACGCGCGGGAATTGGCATGGACGATGCTTAAGGACTCACATGGGCTGCGCTCCGCCGCGCCCGATGCACCGGCCAACGGACGCGCCTTTCCGATGCCGGCCCGGTCCCAGGATCGCCCGCGACATCGCCACCGTACCGAGGCCCGCACTATGTCCGCGACGACCGTGCCCTTTCCGGCGCAGAGCCGGATGTTCGGAAAGTACTTCGAGTACAACCGGTACTCCGAAGTGCTGACCGCGATGGACGGCATGCTGGCAGCCCTGCCGGATGGTCAGGCCTGCGTGCTGTCGACGCTCGACGGGCATCGCCTGGCCCACAGTGCGGCACCGATGCTCGATTCGGTGCGCCTCGCGGCGGTCTCCAGTTCGCTGTACGGCATGGCCCAGACCCTCACCCGCGACCTCTGCCAGCAGGGGCTGGTCGAAGTGAAGCTGCGCACCGAGACCGGCAGTACCCTGATCCAGCGGTTGCCTCGGCCCGCACACCAGCTGGTCCTGCTGGTCGCCTGCGGCTCCCTCACCGAGACCGCGCACTGCACCGAGCTGGTCCGCGGATACGCCAGCACCATCGCCACCCTCTGCCTCCCGCCACAGGACCGCTAGCGCGGCTCTCCAGGGACAGGCCCCCAGGGACAGGACGCCCACACCCGCATTCACGCTCACCGAATTCCCACCCGTGCAGGGTCGCGGCCCCAGGCAAGACGCCTGCAGGCCGCAAATCTCCGCGGCGCCCGCCGCACACGCGCCACCCGCAGGCCCGGACCGCAAGGTCCGGGCCTGCGTCTTTGCGGGTTCAGGGCCACGACACGCTCGGGGCGCAGACCGGCAGCACCCGCGGCGCCGCGCCCGGCCTCTGATCGCGCGTTTCAATCGGACGATTGAAAAATCGCCGAACGTCGGCGATCTGGACACTACTCCCGCATTCGCGCACACTTCCCGGCCCCAGAAGGATGCTGCGATGGCCCGGTTCCTGGTCCTCCACGGCCCCAATCTCAATCTGCTCGGCACCCGCGAGCCGGAGATCTATGGCCGCGCCACACTGGCCGACATCGACAACGACCTGGCCGAACGCGCCCAGGCCGCGGGCCACAGCCTGAGCAGCTTCCAGTCCAACGCCGAGCACGCGCTGGTGGACCGGGTCCAGGCCGCGCGCGGCGAGGTCGATTTCATCCTGATCAACCCGGCCGCCTTCACCCACACCTCGGTGGCGATCCGCGACGCGCTGGCGGCGGTGGGCATCCCCTTCATCGAAGTGCACCTGAGCAACCCGCACGCACGCGAGCCGTTCCGGCACACCAGCTATTTCACCGACCTGGCGGTCGGCATCGTCGCCGGCTTCGGCGCACTGGGCTACGGCCTGGCGCTGGCCGCGGCCATCCGCCATCTGGAGCGGCGGGACTAGCGCGCAGCCGCGCTTCCCGTCCTCCGCACCTGCTCCCATACACGAATTTCCATTCACGACTTTCCGTTCACGACGGCGCGCTGCGCCCACTGCCACGAGGCTCCCCCATGGATCTGCGCAAGATCAAGAAACTCATCGACCTGCTGGAAGAATCCAATCTGGCCGAAATCGAAATCAAGGAAGGCGAGGAATCCGTGCGCCTGGCGCGCGTGCCCAAGGGCGGCGTGGCGCTGAGCGTGCCCGCCCCGGCCCCGACCATGCACCTGGAGCACCACGCCCAGCGCGCCCCGGCGCCGATGCCGATGGCCTCCCCGGTGGACGCCGCGACCGGCGGCAGCAAGCCCGAGAGCAGCCTGCCCGACGGCCACGTCGTGCGCTCGCCGATGGTCGGCACCTTCTACGCATCGCCTTCGCCGGACAAACCGCCGTTCGTGAAGATCGGCCAGCAGGTCCGTCAGGGCGAAACCCTCGGCATCGTCGAGGCGATGAAGATGTTCAACCCGATCGAGGCCGACGTCTCCGGCACCGTGCTCGCGATCCAGTGCGAAAGCGGGCAGCCGGTGGAGTTCGATCAGCCGCTGTTCGTGATCGGGTAAGAGCCGGGATTAGTGATTCGTGATTCGGGATTCGAAGGAACGGCCGCACCAGCGCCTTGAAGTCTGGCAGGACGCCATGGCGCTCGTCGAAGCGATCTATCGCGCGACGAAGGCGCTTCCCGATCATGAGCGCTTCAATCTGACCAGTCAGATGCTCCGCGCAGCAGTCAGTATTCCCTCCAATACCGCCGAGGGGGCGGCGCGCAAATCGACGGTCGAATACCTGCGTTATCTGTCGATTTCGCGCGGCTCACTCGCCGAGTTGGATACCCAATGCGAAATCGCCGTAAGACTCGGCTATTTCTCGAGATCCGAAGACCACGTGGAACTCGTGGACCGCACCTACGCCAAACTCAATGCGCTGATGCAATCACTCGACCGGCGGCTGTCCCAGAAGACGTCGAACTCCGAATCCCCAATCCCGAATCACGAATCCCGGCCCTCCCATGCTCGATAAAGTCGTCATCGCCAACCGCGGCGAAATCGCGCTGCGCATCCTGCGCGCGTGTCATGCGCTCGGCATCAAGACCGTGGCGGTGCATTCCACCGTTGATCGCAACCTCAAGCACGTGGCGATGGCCGACGAGTCGGTGTGCATCGGCCCCGCGCCCTCGGCGCAGAGCTACCTCAACATGCCGGCGATCATCGCCGCGGCCGAGGTCACCGACGCGCAGGCCATCCATCCGGGCTACGGCTTCCTCAGCGAGAACGCGGATTTCGCCGAGCGCGTGGAAAGCTCCGGCTTCATCTTCATCGGCCCGCGTGCGGAGACCATCCGCATGATGGGCGACAAGGTGGAGGCGATCCGCGCGATGAAGGCCGCGGGCGTGCCCTGCGTGCCCGGCAGCGGCGGCCCGCTGGGCGAGGACGCGAAGGAAAACGTGCGCATCGCCCGCGAGATCGGCTACCCGGTCATCATCAAGGCCGCCGGTGGCGGCGGCGGGCGCGGCATGCGCGTGGTGCACACCGAGGCACATCTGCACAGCGCGATCCAGACCACCCAGACCGAGGCCAAGGCCGCGTTCGGCAACGCGCAGGTCTACATGGAGAAATTCCTGGAGAACCCGCGCCACGTCGAGATCCAGGTGCTGGCCGACGGCCAGGGCGGCGCGATCCATCTGGGCGAGCGCGACTGCTCGATGCAGCGCCGCCATCAGAAAGTGGTGGAGGAGGCGCCGGCGCCGGGCATCACGCCTGAGCTGCGCGCGGAGATCGGCAAGGTCTGCACCGAGGCCTGCATCCGCATCGGCTACCGCGGCGCGGGCACCTTCGAGTTCCTGTACGAAGACGGTCGGTTCTACTTCATCGAGATGAACACCCGCATCCAGGTGGAACACCCGGTGACCGAGATGATCACCGGCGTGGACCTGATCAAGGAGCAGCTGCTGATCGCCTCCGGGCACAAGCTGTCGATCCGCCAGGACGACATCGTGCTGCGCGGCCACGCCATCGAGTGCCGCATCAACGCCGAGGACCCGGACAGCTTCCTGCCCTCGCCCGGCCTGATCAAGCACTACCACGCCGCCGGCGGCCCGGGCGTGCGCGTGGATTCGCACATCTACGAAGGCTATCGGGTGCCGGCCAACTACGACTCGATGATCGGCAAGCTCATCGTGCACGGCCCCGACCGCGCCACCGCGATCGCGCGCATGCGCGTGGCGCTGAGCGAGATGGTGGTGGACGGCATCAAGACGAATATTCCGCTGCAGCAGCGGATCATGACCGACCGCGGCTTCCAGGAAGGCGGGCAGAACATCCATTACCTCGAAAAGCGGCTGGCGGAGCGCAAGGAAAAGACGCTGTCGATCCTGTGAAGCGCGCGCCCGTCCTGCGTTCGCCGTGGCGCCTGCTGGTCGCCATGGTGGTCGGCTGCGTCGCGACGCAGGCGCTGTCGTCGCCTGCGCTCGCCCAATCGCCGACGCATGACACGCAGGCCGGCGTCGAGAAGCCGGCCTCGTCCGCGCCTGTCGAGCCTGCGCCTGCGGCACCCGCCACGCCACCCCCGTCCACCGCCGTCAAACCGTGGTTTCCGGCTGCCGATCGCGACCGGGTCGGTCGCGTGATCTCGCGCCTCGAGCAGGAGAAGACGGCGATCATGGCGCGCGCCTACCGTATCGCGAAGCGGAAAGACGCGCTGCCCCTGCGCGGGTACGCGGGCGAACGATACTCGACGGTGGATCTCGGCTCCGAACGTTGGGAATTCGTCTGGAACGCGGAAGGCAAACCCACGCGCGCATGGAGGAACATCGATCGCAGCGGCGAACACGGCTACGTCACGGAGCGGATCGGATACTGCCGCGATTCCGCGGACGTCTGTGCCCGCTGGTTCGAACAGGCGCGGGATCGCGCGCAGCCTCCCCGGTTCCCGTACGGACACGTCGCGAAGACCGAATGGACCAACCGCATCCTGATCGAAGCATGCGAGCCCGGGCCGGACGACCGCCCGCTCTACCTCGCGATGGATCGGGCGTTCCAGAAATCCGGTGCGCAGCGCCTGAACGCCCGCATCCTGGTCTACATCAATCCCTGCGGCGAGGTGCGACACGCCGAGGTGCGGGAAAGCTCGGGATATCCACCGTTCGACCTCGCCGCGCGCGACTGGGCATTGCGCGCGCGCCTGACCCGGGAAGTGGCGAAATCGCCGAATGGCGAGGGCGCGGTCGGGACCATGCCGATTCAGGCATCTCTGTAGCGCGTGATGCGCGCGCCCACAGCCGTGCGCCGCGGGCGGCAACCCGGCGGCATCGCGCAGTTCGACCGGATGCTCGCCGCTGCGCGGATGGCGGCAACCTCCGCCATGCCAGAATGATGCGCCGCCCTCACCGCGACCGGATGCGCCGTTGAAGCCCTCCTTCTCCCCGCCGCCCGCCGACCTCCACGCCCAGGAACGCGAGCTCCACGCGCTCGCCAAGCGCATCGACCCCGTGCTGCGCCGGCACTACGCGCGGCATGCGGTGCTGCGGCTGATCACGCCGCCGAAGTTCCGCCGCGAGATCGGCGTGCGCCCGCGGCTGTGGCTGCCGGCGCGCTGGGTGGGCAAGGCCATCGTGTGGATGCTGATCCTCGGCGCGGTGCTGCGCTACGGGCCGATGATCGTCGGCCTGTTCTCCGAATACCGCGGCGCGTGGCTGCGCTACTGGCTGCCCGACCCGCACTGGGCGTGGCTGCCGGCGGCGGTGGCGGGGCTGCTGCTGTTCGAGCGTCTGCTGTGGCCGCGGATCGCGCTGGCCACGCACCGCTTCCGGCTGATGCGGCTGGAGCGCGAGGACGATGGCGGCTCGGAGTTTCCCGATCTCTATCGCGTGGCGAAACTGGACGGCGGGATCGCCGGCTTCGGCTGGCAGCACTGGCGCGCGCTGTCCGGCGTGCGCGCGGGCGACATCGTGATCGCGATCAGCGACCGCCACGACCGCGGCCTGGCGCTGATCCCGCTGCGCACCCGCGGCCGGCTCACCATCGTCGGCTGGGACCGCGACGTGGTGATGCACGACGCGCTGCCGCCGCTGCCCGAGCGCGTGCGCGCGCTGGCGCACGACTTCGACCAGGCCTGCGACCTGTGCGCGCGCATCGCCGAGCAGGTGGAGCGCAGCAGTGCGCTGCGCTCGGGCAACATCGTCGAGCCGCCTCCGGTCGACCCCAGGGCCGCGTGGGCGCCGGTCATTCTGGCCGAACCGGTGAAACAGCGGCTGCAGGCGCTGGCCGCGCATTTCGACCGCGGCAGCCGCGCCGCGGCGCGCGGGCTGCTGCTGTACGGCCCACCGGGCACCGGCAAGACGCTGATCGCGCGCACCTTCGCCGAGAGCATGCGCTGCGCGTTCTTCCCGCTGTCGCTGCCCGACCTGAAATCCGGCTATGTCGGCCAGAGCGGCGAGAACGTGCGCGCGCTGTGGCGCAAGGCGCTGGCGACGCCGCGCGCGGTGATCTTCGTCGACGAATGCGACAGCGTGTTCGGTCGCCGCGGTGGCACGCAGACCGACAGCTTCGTGGAGGACATCGTCGCCGCCTTCCTGGCCGAATGGGACGGCTTCCAGACCCACAGCCACGTCTGGGTGGTGGGCGCGACCAACCGCCGCGACCAGATCGATGCGGCCATCCTCTCGCGCTTCGAGGAACAGCTGGAGATCGGCCTGCCGGACGCACCGCAGCGGCTGGAGATCCTGCGCAATGCCCTGCACAAGTTCGATGTGGCCGCCACCCTGCCGGACAGCGCGGGCACGCTCACCGACGGCATGTCCGGGCGCGAACTGAGCACGCTGGCCAAGCGTCTGGCGCGCGAGGTCGATGGCGGCGGCCGCACGGCGCAGGCGCCTGTCGCGATCGACGCGACGACGCTGGAGCGCCACACCCGCGAGATGCGCCGCCAGGGCGGCACCGCGACCGCCGCCGATGCGCGCTGGGACAGCCTGGTGCTGGCCGCGGAGACGCTGACCGATCTGCAGACCACCGCCGGCCTGCTGCAGCACGCCGAGACCTTCCGCGCACGCGGCATCGGCGTGCCGCGCGGGCTGCTGCTGTACGGCCCGCCCGGCACCGGCAAGACCCAGATCGCGCGCACCCTCGCCAACGAGACCGGGCTGCGTTTCATCGCCGCGACCACTGCGGACATCAAGCAGGGCTTCGTCGGCCAGAGCGGGCAGAAGGTGCGCGAACTCTTCGCCCGCGCACGCGAGTCGGCGCCGTCGCTGTTGTTCATCGACGAGATCGACATCCTGGCCTCCGCGCGCGGCGGCGCGGGCGACAGCTTCCAGACCGAGATCCTCGGCCAGCTGCTGCAGGAAATGGACGGCGCCCAGGCGCAGACCCAGCCGGTGTTCGTGCTGGCCGCGACCAATCGGATCGACCAGCTCGACCCCGCGCTGCTCTCGCGCCTGCCCAAGCAGATCGAGATCCCGCTGCCCGACCGCGACGCCGCGGCGCGCATCCTCGCCGTGCTGCTGCGCGGCAAGCCGGTGGACTTCGATGTGGAGCGCACCTGCGCACAGCTCGCCGAGCGTGCCACCGGACGCAGCGGCCGCGACCTGCGCAGCTGGGTGGAGTCGGCCGAACACCGCGCGGTGGCGCGCGCCATTCTCGAAGGCGACCCGGCCTCGGTGCGGCTGCGGGTGGAGGATTTCTGACACTGTACTGACTCGACGCAGCGGGTGGCCACCCTCAACAGCCATGCTGCGACGCAACATCAGACGGTCGCTGAGGCAGGTTGACGACACCTATGCATTTGTGAAAACGTAACGTCATCGTTGGTGCTACAACCGATGATGGGTCGCTGCCGAAACTACCTTTCACAAGGTGTAAACGCCAGCGGCAAGGGGGCGCCAACGCAACTGCCGACCAATCCCTGCCAAGGAAGACTCAAGACCCAACGCCAAAGCACCGTGCGCGCCCCAGGACTATGCCACCCGGTCCCGAGCGGCCAGCCCCCCGCTGCGCAACCCTACGATTACTTGCCGAACCCAACGGACCGGGCGTCATGCGGCATGACCGCTGCCCATCCGCAAGCGAAGCACACCCGCTACGCCGCGGACAGCGGATCGGTCGATATAGAAGGAATTAGCCATGCGTCTTGCCATTTGATTCGCACGACACCACCCTCGAGATGACTTCGATCCACACGTGGTCGCGCGCACTTATGTTTCACGCGTTGAAGATCGACCATCCACCATTTCGACGGGAGCCGCCGCGGCTGACAACATGCACATGACAAGAACAGTGCAGCATTGAATCTGATCCGCATATTCGTACTGCGACCTGACGAAAACGGCCGCTACATGATCTTGCGCACCTGAAAATACTTACCCCCTTTGTTTCGACGGCCGATCAGCAGTATTGAAAATTCGTCTTATTCGCCGGCGAATCAGTGATTGACTTTTTTATTGACGCACTCCTATATTCGGCAACGGCATCCATGTTGATGCCGTGTACCAACCACACAAGGAGAGTTAAAATGTACAATGTTCTTGCGCTTCAGAACCTGGTGGCCGAAGAAGAAGCTGTTGCCGCGGCCAAGTTGTCGTCGCTGATCAGCAGCAATTGCTGTAATACGCAGGTGCTTAAGTAACATTTAAGCACTCGTGTCGGTCCAGCGGCCAGATGGCCGCTGGACCTTCGGAACGGGGTGCATTTAGCTTGCTTGGCTTCTCTTCGCTCGGCACTCCCAATCCAGTCACACAATACCGCTCAACATCCGCATCTTGCGAATGCGAGCCACTGGCGCCGCCGCCGTTTGATACGGCCGAGATGCGGCACCGATCATCCTAGGACGATTTCGAGGATTCGCCATGCACGGCATCGAGCGGCGCGCCAGACGCGAGCTCTTCACCTTCACCTTCATCGATCCGCTGCGCTATGTCGGCCTCGAGCACTACCGGCCCGAGAATCGCGAGTTCATTGATTGCGTCGGAAGCATGCTCCCCACCGACTGGAAGATGAGCGACGACAGCGGCGTGTGGTGCGGATGCAGTTCCCCCGATCAAAATATTCCACGTTACGGTTTCAAAATTCATCTATCCGCGACCTGCGACAACGGCTTGGATCTTCTGCGGGTCGTCGTGCCGATCTTCGTAGAGCACAACATCACGTTCAAGTTCCTGGTCGACTGCAGGATACTTGATTTTTTCAATTCCCAGACCAACATCCGATCACAGTGCGGGAAATTCATTACCGCATATCCTCGCGATCCGGAGACGTTCAAGGCGCTGGCCGAGAAACTCGACCGCGCGACCCGAGATTTCCACGGGCCTTACATCCTTTCTGACAAGCGATTGGACGGCAGCAAGGTGGTATTCTACCGCTACGGCGCGTTCATCTCTCACATGAAGCTGAACGTATTTGGAGAAAAAGAATCCTATTATCTCGATGACTCAGGATCGCTCCAAGAAGATCGCCGCAGTCCTTTCTTCACCCTGCCTGAAGGCGTGACTGATCCGTTCGCCGCCCCTGCCATACACGCGGAGGCATCTACCGGGACCAGCCCGATTCTCAACGGCAGGTATCAGGCGCGCGCTGTGCTTGCGCATTCCAGCAAGGGCGGCGTGTACGTTTGCACCGATCTTCGGACCGGCGACGAAGTGATCGTCAAGGAAGCCCGTCCGCTGATCAACAAGACACGCGCCAACCCTCACGACGCGATCGCCACGTTGCGTAACGAATGGCGGGTGCTACATGCGCTGAGCGCGACCGGCTACACGCCGCGGCCGATCGAGCATTTTCAGGAGTGGGAACACGAATTCATTGCGATGGAGAAAATTCCAGGCGTACCGCTGTCTGCGTACCGCGCCTACGAATCGTTCTCAATTATGCTGCAGAGCAATTACGATGACGCTCATCTGCGCGGCTGGTGCGAGGAGTATCTCGACCTTGCCGCACAGCTGCTGGATGCCGTGCGCGCGATCCACGCATGCGGTGTAGTGCTGCAGGATCTCGCACCCCAGAACGTACTCGTCCACGAGCGGCGCATCCGCCTGATCGATTTCGAAAGCGCCTATCACTACGGCGCAGGCGAGGATGCGCTGCTGGTCCACATGGGCACGGTCGGATATTCGCGCACTGACATCGGACACGATTACATGCCAGTGCCTGAAGACGACTACGGCGCACTGAGCGGCATCCTTACCGATCTGTTGTTTCCTGTGACTCTCCTATTCGTCCTGAAACCGGAAGCAAAGGCGGCACTGCTGGATCGCCTGTGCAGGGAGAAAGGCATTCCCAGGGCCATCGCCGACATGCTGCTCGGAATGGGGAAGAGGCCCCGCGACATTGACGCACTGATGGCACGCGCACGCGCATCGGTCGAGTCCGCAACGGTGCCACAGCCGCTTCCAGCGGAGATGGACGGAATAGCACTGGAAGGTGCCGCCGCGTCCATCGCACATTATATGGACGCCACGCTGGCGCTGGGCAGAGAGCACCAAGCGGTGTTGCCTACATGCTATCGTTGGTATGCCACCAACCCAATCAGCCTCGCCTACGGATATTGCGGCATCGCGCAGTTCCTGCTGAGACAGCGCGGTAGCGCACCGCAAGCGCTGGTCGACGCTATCCTCTCACACGCCCGCGAAGCGACTCCGGAAGGGTACCCGCCCGGGCTATTTGTCGGTCTATCAGGAATCGCGTGGACCTTGGAATCGCTCGGATATCGCGACAACGCCGACTTCTTGATGCGCATGGCGAAAGATTCGCCGCTCCTCGACGCCAGCGCTGACATCTTCTACGGCGCATCGGGCTTCGGGCTAGCCTGCCTGTATTTCCATTCGATCCGGCCGGCCCCGTATTATATCGAATGGGCAATCGAAGCTGAACGACGCGCCGCCGCCCACCTTCTGCTCGGCCCGGACGACACGCTGTGCGTCAGCAATCTGGACGATATCCGCTACAACGGCTTCGCGCACGGCGCCTCTGGTGTCGCTCTTTTCCTACTCAGACTTTACCAAGCCACCGGGGATCGCGCCTATCTAGACAAGGGCGAAAGGCTGCTGGCGTACGAGATATCGCAGGCTGAAGAACAGCACGGCGTACTGACCTGGCCCCGTTCCTCAGCCGATAACATCCACTCGGCCTATTACCGTAACGGCAACTCCGGCATCGGCAGCGTTCTGCTACGGTACCACCGCACGACAGGTAATATGCGCTACCTGCGCACCGCTGAACTTGCCGCTGAGTACCTGATCGGCAAGTACAGTGTGTTTCCTGGTCTGACGGACGGCATGACCGGCATCGCGGAGTTCCTGCTCGACATGTACTTGTTCACCGGCGACCAGCGCCATCGAGACGAAGCCCTTCGGTATGCCGACCGGCTGCGCGTGTTCATGATAGAGACACAAGACGGCGCTGTCTTTCCCGGCGACGAGCTCATCCGACTCAGCACCGATTACGCCAGTGGATCTTCCGGTATAGGCATGTTCTTTCTTAGACTTGCCAACGGCGGCCCGCGATTGCTGTACGATTTTGGCAATGAAGCCCGGCGCTGAGAGAAAAATTCGTGATTCCCTTCTCCAAATTCCGATACGTTGTCAAAGGGCATGGGGCCAGTCTTATGGCTCTGCTCGCACTCAGCGCGTCGATTTCCTTCGTGATCACTTTCGTCGATCCGATCGCGATGAAGCTACTCATCGATCACGGTCTCGGCGAGCGCAACCTGCAGCTGTTCATCGTGGTCATCTCGGCAGTGGTCGTGCTGGCGGTAGTCGCCGCCAGCCTAAAGCTGTTGGAGGCGCTGTGGACGCAGCGCTTGAAAAATCGCATCAGCCGGCAACTCAACGAACGCATGCTCGAGTCGTTCCACCGCCTGCCCTACCGACAGGTACTGACCGAGGGCGACGGCTATTTTATCGGCCGCGTATACGACGAGCCGAAGAAAGCCTCAGAAGTCGTGGTGGCCGTGATCCAGGCGTCGCTTACCCATGTCGTCGCGCTGGCGACGGCACTTTCGATTTCGCTCTATCTTTCGTGGAGGGTCACGCTGATACTGGCTCTGATCGTACCGGTGCTCTATATCCTCTCGCGCCGCTTCGGCCGCAAGATCGTTCGCGAATCCAAGCTGGAAAACGAATCCGAAGCCGACTTCCGCCGCAACCTAAACCGCGGCCTGCACGCTTATGTCACAACCGCTGTGTTCGACCAGAGTACGCGCGTAGCCGGCTCGATCCTGGCGAGCCTGGAGCGCTCCTTTGCGGCGCTGTATCTCCGAGTAAAAAGCGCTGCAATCTATCGTACCGCCAGCGGCCTGTCGATGGGCATGGCTGAGTCGGCAGTACTTGCGGTCGCCGCCATCGACGTGTTCATGGGCAACATGACCATAGGCGGCATGTTCGCGTACATGGCGGGTTTCTGGAAGATCATGAACGCCGCGACCGGCTTGATCTCATTGTTGCCGGAATATTCTAGGGCGGTCGGCTACATTGAGCGACTGAAGGAATTTGAGATGTCATCGCCGACGCCCGATATCGGCAAGCGACTGCAGGACTCGGACTTTGTGTGTGTGCGAGGGCTGGATTTCCACTACGGTGAGCGAGCCGTTCTGAAGGCCTTTGATCTGAAGGTTGAGCGCGGGGAGAAGTTAGTGGTGGTTGGCCGCAACGGTGCGGGCAAGACCACCTTGGCTCTGATCTTATGCGGCATGTTCGAGGCGCAGGCCGAACACATGCAGGCACCAGGAATCCGTCGCACTAGCGTCATGCTTCCACCGCTGAAGTTTTATTTCCCGACGCTGCGCGAGCACCTGAATTTGGACGAACTCGACGCGCACAAAAGAGCCAACGCCCTGGCGATGCTGAAGGACTTCGATCTCGAAGCCAAGCTTGATCGCGACCCGGAAAGCTTTTCCGAAGGTGAACGACGCAAAGCCTATCTCATCACCAGCCTCCTCAAGGATGCCGATCTCTATATTCTCGACGAGCCGCTCGCGGCGGTGGACGAACACAGCAAGGACATCCTGATGGACTGGATCTTCCTCGCTACGCAGGGGCGCATGTTGATGCTGATCATGCACGGGGACGAGCGCTATCATCCACGCTTCGACCGTGTGCTTCATCTTTCGGTCAACGTCGACATGTCTTCGGACCCCACATCTGCTGTGGCACAAGCGACTGCATCCACCGTTATCGTCTAATCACTGGTTTTTGCGTAACAATGGACATTCCAAAAGCGAAGCCCACACGTGATCTTTTCGGTCTCCGCAACCTGCTGGTCGTCGGTAGTGTTATCTCATTGTTCGGATTAACATTCGCGCTTTCAGGTCTGGGTGACGCTTCGCCTTCCATACAGCAAGATGCCGTATGGATCGATATCGTCGAACGCGGTGATCTGGTACGCGAAATCCGCGCAAGTGGAACGCTGGTACCGCGCGAGACTCGCTGGATTACCGCGGCTGGCGCGGCCACAGTGCAAGAACTGATGGTCCAGCCTGGCGCGCGGGTGGAGGCGGATACTGTGATCATGCGTCTGTCCAATCCAACCGCCTTAGCTAATCTCCAAAAAGCCAAGGCTGTTCGCGCCGGCGCAGACGCCGAGGTGGCGGCGCAGCAGAGCGCGCTCGCCTCTCAGCTGCTCGATCATCAGGCGGCCCTGGCGAAAGCTGAGTCGAGTTACAGGATCAGCAAGATCAAGGCTCAAGCGCAAGCGCAAGCGCATGCCGCCGGAGTAGCCTCTCGTCTGGAGGCTATGCAGAGCGAAATCACCGCCGAGCAGGAAGGCGCGCTGGTAGAGATAGAAAGGCAACGCGTCACCACCTTCAAGCGCAACTTCGAAGCTCAAATGGACGCCGTCAAAGCCAAACGCAACGAAGCATCTAGCCTCCTGGAGGTCGCTCAGCGCGAGGCTGATGCCTTGATCGTGCGCGCTGGTATCGCGGGTGTAGTTCAGCAAATAAATGTCGAGCCAGGACAGCAGGTTCAGGCCGCGACCAATCTAGCGCGCGTAGCGCGTCCCGATGTGCTCATCGCTCGCCTTCAAGTACCCGAGGTGTCTGCCAAGGACCTCAAAGCCGGACTTGTGGTCGCGGTCGAGCTGAACGCCACGACCATCTATGGCCGCATACAGCGTATCGACCCATCGGTACGCAATGGCAGAGTTGTAGTCGACGTGGCGTTCGACAAATCACTTCCCACCGGCGCACGACCGGATCTTTCTGTAGACGGCCGCATCGCCCTGGGCACTTTACGCGGAATCGTCAGCATCCGCCGGCCCGCACAGGCGACACAGGACGGCATGGGCTCACTCTTCGTCCTCACACCGAGCAGTGGCATTTACATGCGCAGGCAGGTTCGTTTCGGCGCGACGTCCAGCGATAGGATCGAGGTGCGTAGTGGTCTGTCGCCGGGCGACAAGGTCATCCTCTCGGACATGAGTCAATGGCAAGACTATGACACGCTTCAAGTTGAATGAGTGCGGAGGATCGCGATGAGCGCACTGGAAAATAATGACGCTGATGTATTGATAAGACTGGAGGGGGTACGAAAGGTCTTCCACACTGAGGACGTTGAAACCCATGCACTTTCGAATGTCTCATTGGACATTCGCGAAGGCGACTTCACGGCGCTAACGGGTCCATCCGGCTGCGGAAAATCGACTCTTTTGTCAATTCTTGGCCTACTCGATCAACCCAGCGAGGGTCGATATCTACTGAAGGGTCGCGACATATGCACGCTCGCGAGAAACGAGCGAGCCGCTATCCGCAACCGCCAGATTGGCTTCATCTTCCAGGCGTTCAATCTGATTCCGGACTTGAACGTGGAAGAGAACGTCGAGTTACCGTTAACGTACCGCGACGATCTTGACAGGGCCGAGCGTCGCAAGCGCGTCCGCAATGCGCTGGATCAGGTCGAGATGGGGCATCGCATGCGCCACTTCCCGGGCCAGCTGTCAGGAGGCCAGCAGCAACGGGTCGCTGTGGCGCGCGCGCTTGCGGGCCAGCCGGCCATCCTGCTCGCCGACGAACCTACAGGCAACCTGGACAGCGTAAACGGTGAATCCGTCATGACGCTCCTGCACGCATTGCACCGGAGCGGTTCGACGCTATGCATGGTCACCCACGATGAGGCTTTCGCGCGGTCAGCCAGCAGGCTGGTGCGGATGCTTGACGGCCGCATCATCAGCGACGCGGGATAGGACGCGCAGACATCATGCGATCGACAACACCATGAACTTCCACATCCTTTCGGCAGAATTCATCCAGAGTCTGCGCAGCCTGTTGCGCAGGCCCGGTTATTTCCTGCTCGCACTCGCCACCCTCGCGCTTGGAGTGGCAACCACCACGAGTGTATTTTCGTTGTTATACCAGTCTGTGTTGCGCCCGTTGCCTTTTCAACAGTCCGAGCAGCTCGCTACGCTCGGCCTCCAACGCGAAGAGGGCGGAAACATCGGCGCACAAGCCTTCCTGGTGGCGCTGACCGAGACTGAATCGATCGTGCGCTCGGTAGGCATCGTGTCCGCGTACCCCGGGACGGTGACCCTATCGAACGGCGATCTTCCGGTAGTCGGCACCCGGCTCTCGGCCGATCATGGTTTTCTCGCCACGCTGCAGGTCCGCATGGCACTTGGACGAAATTTTAATCGCGAGGAAGATGCAAAAAACGGGCCACCCGCGGCCATCTTGAGCTATCGCTACTGGCGACAGCACTTCGGCGGCGACTCCAGCGTCATAGGCAAGACGCTGCAGATCGAGGGCAAGTCGGTGCCAGTGGTCGGCGTCCTGCCCGAAGGTTTTGTCTGGCCAGCTCGCTTCGACGTGCTTACCGCGATGCAGATCGATGCTGACGCTCCGGGCACCGCGACCAACGAATACGTAGTTGCGCGCCTCGCGGGCGCCGACGCATCAATCTCCGAGCGTTTCGATGCGCGGATGCGCGAGTACATCACCCGCAAGCGCAGCATGATCGGCGAGGATGCATTCGCGTTCCTTGAACGTCAACGCTTCGATGCGCAGCCCTTGAAGCACCTGTACACCCGCGCCGCAGAGTCGACTCTCTGGATGTTTTTCGCGGCGGCTTGCTGCGTACTCCTCATTGCTGCGATCAATCTGACCAATCTCATGGCGCTACGCGCCATCGCCAGAAGTCACGACACCGCTGTCCGCGCTGCGCTCGGCGCGCCACGCATTCGCTTGGTAACGCCCTCTCTGGCTGAGGGCGTCGCGATAGGCATCGCCGGCTGCTTGGCGGGCCTGTTCCTCGCTTGGGCTGGACTTCGGGTGCTGGATAGGACGGTGCCGCCAGAATGGCTACGCGGCGCGGACATCGAGTTCGGCGCGACCACGGTAGCCTTCTCCTTCCTCGCCGGTATAGTCGTAGCGTTGTTCGCTGCTGTACTGGCTGTCGTGCGAGGGCAGCGCCAAGATCTGGCGCAGGAACTTTCTGCCGGGGCTAGGGGTGGCTGGACGCGAGGCGCCAGTCTGCTGGGCCGGAGCCTCGTGATTGCGCAAACCGCCATCGCGATGCTGCTGCTGCTCGTGTCGGCGCTATTTGGGCGTACGCTGTATCAACTCGTGTCGACACCGATGGGCTTTGAAAGCCGCGCAATCACCACCTTCACGCTATCGCCGAACCCTGCCGTTCATCCTGACATCCTGTCGGTGGATCGACAGACCACACGCATCCTCGAGCGCCTGTCGAATGAGCCCGGTGTGCTAGCGGTGTCTGCTTCCACTAACCTCCCGACCGCTTCGGAACTGAATCTGCCTGCGGAACTGGCGGACGGCCGTACTATCAATCCCGAATATCGACCGTCCACTCCAGCACTACTGGATGTTTTCTCCATCAGGATGCTCTCCGGACGCTGGATAACATCCGACGACGACGTCGGCGCTGAGTCGGTGTGCGTCGTCAACCGCGCCTTCGCCGAAACCTATCTCAACGGCCGCGCCCTCGGCGCGGTGTTCAAGTCGCCCAGCGACCTGCAGGGCGGCATGCGCTCGCTGCGTGTGGTGGGCGTTGTCGACGACGTACGCCAGTTCGGACCGGAACAGCCGGCGCCGCCGATTGTCTATGTCCCCCTGGCGCAGGTGCCGGATGAGATTTGGAGCGCGATCCGCGGTTTCCTGCCTCTGAGCTACGCGGTGCGGACGCGCGGCGATGTGCAGAATATCGAAGGTGCTCTGCGACGCGCCATCGCCGAGATCGAGCCTCAACAGCCAATCACCGGCGTTAAGCCTATGCAAGCTGTGGTTGCATCTACCACGGACGCGCAGCGTCTCAATATGCTGCTTGTCGGACTCTTCGCGGCGCTATCGCTGCTGCTGGCCATCGTCGGCCTGTACGCAGTGACTTCAGTGGCAACCATGGCTCGAATGCGAGAGTTTGGTATACGAGCTGCCCTAGGCGCCTCGCCTAGGCGGTTACTGGTGCAAGTGGTGAAAGAGGGGGCTGCGCAGATAGGCATAGGCCTAGCGCTCGGACTCGTGACAGCGCTCGCGCTGTCCGGCGTGATACGTCGATACCTGTTTGGAGTGGAGCCGACCGACCCGGTAGTGATCGCCGTGGTGCTGGTGACCCTACTGCTCGCTGGCATTTCAGCAACACTACCGCCCGCGTTGCGTGCTGCTCGGGTGGATCCGATTCGCGTACTGCGCGCGGACTAGCGCACTCTGCCACGGCTGGGCAAACACTTCCTCCAGCCGCCGCGACGCCCGCCCCGACCGCATGACCTGCGGGGCGGGCGCCGCTTCGGCGTGGCCGGCGCGCATCCGCTGCGATACCGGCCTGCAGGCCCGTCACGGCGGGCCTGCGTTCACGATGCGAGCGTTCCCGATGCGAGTCGGCTCGGTCTCCCGATCTGTCTGCGGCGCGAGGCGCACGCGCGTCCGGCGTGCACATCGCGCGAACCTGCAGATCGCCACCAGCACATCGGTGGACGCGTCGCATCGCCCGCGCCACCGTCCCTGGCAGCGGTGCGGCCGCACATCCGCGGCCGCCGATGACGCGCGGTCGATGCCGCGCCTCAGCTCTGCGGCGCCTTGCCGGGTGTGCCGTCCATGCCGTTCTCGCGCTTGGCGAGGAAGGCGCGGTACTCATCGCCGGTCAGCGCGCCGTCGGCGTTCGCATCGGCCTGTGCGAAGTGGGCCTTCAGGCCGGGGCTGGCCTCGGCCTCGGTGGCGCTCAGGGTGCCGTTGTTGTCGGTGTCCAGGTCGGACCATGACAGCTGGGCGGTGTCCGCCTGGTCGGTCTTGTCGGCGGTGGCGTCCTGGGCGACGGCCACGGTGGACGCGGCCGCGAACAGCGCGGTGAAGGCCAGCGCCAGCGACAGACGGCCGGGGAAGCGGAGGATGGCATCGTTCATGGGAAGTCTCTCTCGTTCTGTGGGGAATGACGCCGCAGGTGGGGGAACGCCGTCGGTGGAACCGTGGGGGAGTCGGGGGACGGCGGAACGCTGCGACGGGCGCAGACTGCGGCCGGTCCGATGAACGGCCGCCATCGAGAATCTTCATGAACAACAATGACTTAACCCACGCGCAGGAAAAACGTGGCAGCCCGTGCCCGCGACGTACGCAGCGACGGCCCGCGCGCGGGACTGACTGAACGGCGCTGCGACCGGACACGATGAACGCAACACAACCTTGACACTCGGCCAGCCCGGGCGCCCGCCCCGCCCTGGGCAGGCTGTTGAAAAACAGCGTGATCACGCAACCAAGGATGGCTGCGACGACGAGGCAGCGCGCAAGCGATTGATTCGTCGGGAGCCAGTCCGGACACGTGCCGGACTGGCGACTTGAAAAACGCGCACGATGCGCGTTTTTCAACACCCTGCTGGGCATCGCACGCCGAAACCGGGGGCGTTATGCTGCCCGGACGCGCCCTGCGGACCTGCCGCCCTCTCGAATGCGTCGTCCTTCCGCCGACCACGTCCGCAGCTGCCTGCGCTTCCGCCAGGAAGACGATCTGCTGCGGGTCTGGGTGGATGGCGGTGCGGACTCGCAGCAGGTGCGGATCGCGTACTGGCAGGAAATGGTGGCCGAGGCCAAGCGCCTCGCCTGCCGTCGGCTGCTGGTGATGGACCGCAAGAAGGGGCGCTCGGCGACGCCGCTGGAGCTCGCCGAGCTGGCGATGCTGTTCCGCGCCGAGGCGGTGCATTTCGATGCGATCGCGGTGGTCGAGCCGAACGCGGACTTCATCCCGGTGCTGGAGCACGGCGAGATCGCCGCGCGGATGCTCGGCATCAACCTGCGGATCTTCGCCGACGCACGCACGGCCCAGCACTGGCTGGACTACGGCTATCAGGACGCGGACTGAGGTCCGCGGCATGCGAGCCGGTACTGCGCCGGCCCGCATGCGACGCGCATGGCGCATGCGCGGCTCTGGGGCGCGGGTCTTCTGGGGCGCAGGTCCTGATGCGCGCCCCAGTGGGTGCGCCTCAGTGGTCGTGGCCGTGGGACTGCGCGCCCTGGGCGGAGCCAGCGACGGTGTCGTACACGAAGCCGACGAACTGCGCCGGCTTGATGAAGCCCTGCCCCCACTGCGCGTCCCATTCCGCGGTGGGCGCGGCGGCGATGGCCGCGTCGCGGGTCTTGCCCTCACGCTTGAGCGCGGCGATGCGCGTGCGCGCGGTGTCGAGCAGGTCGCGGTAGGCCTGCAGCGCAGCGCGGTCGCCGAGTTTGCCGTGGCCGGGCACGATCAGCGTATCGGCATCGCTCAGCGCCAGGCCGCGGTCGAGCGCGGCGATGAAGCCGTCGATGCCGCCGCCGGAGCCGACATCGATGAACGGATAACCGCCGTTGAACCAGGTGTCGCCCATGTGCAGCACGTTGGCGCGCTCGAACTTCACCAGCGCGTCGCCGTCGGTGTGCGCCTGCGGCACATGCACGATGCGCACGGTGTCGCCGTTGAGGTGCAGCGTCGCGGTGTGGTCGAAGGTGAGCACCGGCAGCGCGGCCTTGGGCGAGGCCGGCACCTCGCGACCGAAGGCGGCGATGACCTGATCGGTGCTCATCCGTCGGCGCACGTTGTCGTGGGCCACGATCACCGCGCCTGCGCTGCCGAAGGCCTCGTTGCCGCCGGTGTGGTCGCCGTGCCAGTGGGTGTTGATCACGAAGCGCAGCGGCTGCGGGCCGAGTGCCTTGAGCGCGGCGGCGATGCGCTCGCTCAGCGGCGCGTACTGGTCGTCGACCAGGAAGGTGCCGTCCTCGCCGACGCTGGCGACCATGTTGCCGCCGGCGCCGGTGAGCATCCAGGTACCGCCGCGCAGCTCGGCGCTGCGGATCTCGACCTTGGAGAAATCCTGCTGCGCGGTGGCGGCGAGGGGCAGCAGCAGCGCGAGGGCGGCGGCGAGCGGGGCGATCGAACGGGACATCCGCATGGACAGGCTCCAGAGAGAAATGCACGAGAGGGACGCACGGGGGATACGCATGCACGCCCTGCGGCCGCACGATGCAGGCCCGCATCGCGGCGGCCCGCATGCGAGCGCCATGCGTGCGAGCGGTACGACCTGCGGCGGCAGGGCCGCAGACCTCGACACGCACGAAGACGTGGACACGCGCTGTGGCCGGGGATCATGCCACGCACGCCGTCCCGCGGCGGCGCGTCACCGCGACGCTGCGTTGCGCGCCGGCGGCGCAGCGCGGCGGGCGGCCAGCGCTTCGAGCAGCGCATCGCTGCGCACCACGCCGTAGCCGATCTCGCGGTCAGGGCGCGCGGCCTGCGTGCCGGCGCCGCGCAGCAGCGCGAGCACCTCTGCCCGCGACAGGCCCGGCGCGGCCTCGCGCAGGCAGACCACCAGCCCGGCCACCGCCGGCGCGGTGAACGAGGTGCCGCGCGTGCCCCAGGTGGCGACATCGGGCTTGGGCGCGGGCAGCCACGGCGGGCCGACGCCGCTGGTCCGCCAGCGCCGTCCGGTCTGCGGGTCCACCGCGCCGACGGTCACGGCCTCGGCCACATCGCCGGGAAACCCGAGATAGCGCCAATCGCGCGCACCGCGGTTGCCCGCGCTCAGCACCACCACCAGATCGGGATGCGCCGCCAGCACCTCGGCCAGCGCGATCGAAATCCGCGCACTGCGGCCGTCCAGCTGCTCGCGGCGGTAGGCTTCGCCTTCGTCGAACTCGGCGTAGCCCAGGGACATGTTGATCACGTCCACGCCCTGCGCCGCGAGCCAGCGCAGCGCAGCGATGCTGCGCGCTTCGTCGGCGCGGCCTTCGCTGTCGGGCAGGTCGGTCTTCGCCAGCCAGAAGCGCGCGCCGTAGGCCAGGCCCTCGACGCGGTCGCCGCTGCGCCCGGCCAGCGCGCGCAGCACGCGGGTGCCGTGGTCGGAGACATCCTGCACCAGGTCGTCGTTGGGCCGCCCGCCGGCCCCGGCAGGCGGCATCCAGCCGACCGGCCGCCGGGTGAAATCGACCTGCCGCTCCACCTGCAGCCCCTGCAGCATCGGGTCCTCGCGCCAGCCGGCGAAGCCGGCGTCGATCACCCCGACCCGCACGCCGCGTCCGCTCAGACCGAGCGCATCCCATCCCCGCCCGAGCATCGGGGTCAGCGCCGGGGCGTAGCTGTAGCGCAGCCCCTCACTCCACGGCACCCGCGGTGGCGAGGCGGGCCAGGACGCAGCGAACAGACAGAGCGCCAGGGCCAGCGGCCAGCGCGCCAGACGCAGTCCCCGGCGCATCGTATCCACCGCCCAGTGCGCAGCGCGGGTGATGCGTGGGTATGGCACATCCGCGTGCGAAGCCTGCGGAGCCGGAGCAGATCGCAAGGCATTCATTGGCACAGGCCAGACACTGCGGCGCCGACCATCCGAGCACCCATCATCTGAGCAGCGATCATCTGAACACCCACACGATCCCCGCCGTCAGCGCCAGCAGCAGCACCGACTGCACACGGTAGTTCTGCCACCACGGCAGAGCGGCGAGATCGGTGGTCTCGGCGCGGTAGAAGGCCGGGGTCCAGAGCAGGGCGGCGATCTGTTCATCGCGCGGGGGCGCGGTAAGCAGGCTGCCGAATACGAGCGCAGCCGCGCTGAGCACGAACAGCAGCGGCGCGACCAGCAGGAAATGCAGGCCCAGCGGGTCGGCGGCCAGCACGTTGGCCCAGAACAGTCCGCCGCCACCGAACAGGCCGACCAGGATCGCCGCGAGCGCGCCCGTGGCGTTCGCGCGGCGCCAGAACAGACCGATCAGGAACAGCGCGCACACCGGCGGCACGGCGTATGCCAGCACCGCCTGCAGGTACTGCCACAGCGATTCGAAGCGTTCGATCTGCGGCGCCCACAGCACCGCCAGCACCATGAACACGCAGGTGGTGATGCGCCCGGCGCGCACCAGCGCGCGACTGCGCTCGGGCGTGAGCGTGTCGACCCCGCCGCTCTCGCCGCCGCCATCGCCGCCACGCAGCGGCCGCACGAAATCCATGGTCACCAGCGTCGCCGCGGAATTGAAGGTGCTGGCGATGGAGGACATGATCGCGGCGAAGAAACCGGCGATGACGATGCCCAGCAGCCCCGCCGGCAGCAGGTCGAAGATCAGCGTCGGATACACCAGGTCGGGCTTGTCCAGCTGCGGATACAGCAGGATGGCCGCGGTGCCGGGCAGCACCATCACGTACAGCACCGGCAGTTTGAGCAGCCCGGCGAACAGCGCGCCCCAGCGGCCGTGGCGCTCGTCCTTCGCCGAGAGCACGCGCTGCACCATGAATTGATTGGTGCACCAGAAATAAAACCCCAGCAGCGGCACGCCCAGCACCAGGCCCAGCCACGGCACGCCGGGGTCGTCGAGCGGGCGGATCAGCGAGAGCTTGGCCGGGTCGACCGCGGCCATCACCGCGTCCCAGCCACCGGCCTTGTCGAAGGCGAACACCGCGATGAACACCGAGGCCACCAGCAGAATGACGGCCTGCACGGTTTCGGTGACCATCACCGCGCGCAGGCCGCCAGCGATGGTGTACACGCCGGCCGACAGCGCCAGCACCGCGACGATCTGCCACAGCGGCCATGCGGGCAGGATGAGTTTGAGCATGATCGCGCCGCCGTACAGGGTGCCGGCGGTGTCGACCACGATATTGAGGAAAATGGTGAGCGCGGAGAAATACCGGCGCGCGCGGCGGTCGTAGCGGCGTTCGAGATATTCCGGCAGCGTGTACACCTGCGCGCGCAGCAGGAAGGGCAGGAAGAACACGCAGAAGAACGCCAGAACAACGGTTGCCATCCATTCGTAGTTGTAGACCGAGATGCCGATGGCATACGCCGCGCCGGCCAGACCGATCAGCGTGGTGGAGGAGATGTTGGAGGCCAGCAGCGCCAGCCCGATCACCGGCCAGGTGCTGGAGCGCGAGGCGAGGAAGTAATCCTCCGCATTGGCGCGACGACGCGCGACCAGCAGGCCGAGGGCGATGATGCCGAGGACATAGGCGGCGATCACGGCCAGATCGAGCGGCGCCAGGCGGGCATCGATCGCGACGAGGGGCGTGGACATGCGGGATTCCTCACGGCGTGGCGGGCCAGGACGACGGGCGCATGGACAGGATGTCCCCGAGGCGCCTGCGATGTCACGGAAACAGATCAGGGGGTGGGTTCCCACGCGCAGGTCCAGAAGACCAGCCGCGTGCCGACGGTGCCATGTGAAGGCAATCGCCCCTTGGATGCAACCGTTTGCAGGGTACGATGCAGGCTCGGCTGCACGCAGGCTCGCGCAGCCCCGGCATGCCGCGCTCGGCAACAGGTGAAAGCCCGCGGCCCACACCTCCGGAGCGTACGCCGCGTGTCTGGCTCAGGTCGCGACCGATACATGCGCGCCGAATACGTCGCGGCGCTGGACGCAGGCGGGCCGGCCGGCATGGTCGACGGGATGGTCGACGACACGACCAGTGACACGATCGGCGAGGCCGACGTGCGCACCCGCGCCCTCGCCCGCTGGGACGCGCATGCACCGCGGCTGCACGCGGCGCTGGCAGCGCTGTACGCAGAGCATCCCGGCCTGGAAGACGCCATCTCGCGGCTGACGCAGGGCATGGCGCGCTGCGTGGCCCTCCGTGCGCCCGCACTGCACGCGCTCGACGCCGCGCGCGAAGCCGAGCCCGGCGGGTTCCCGGGCAGCGACATGCTGGGTTACTGCGCATACGTCGACCGCTTCGGCGGCGACCTGCAGGGCGTGGCCGCACGCGTGCCGTATCTGCAGCGGCTGGGCGTTCGCTATCTGCACCTGCTGCCGTTCCTGCACGCACGCGAGGGCGACAACGACGGCGGTTTCGCGGTGCGCGATTACGACGCGGTGGCGCCGGCACTCGGCACGATGAACGACCTCGATGCGCTGACCGCGCGGCTGCGCGCGGCCGGCATCTGCCTGTGCGCGGATCTGGTGCTCAACCACACCGCCGACGACCACCGCTGGGCGCTGGCCGCGCGCGACGGCGACCCGCATTACCGCGACTACTACCACGTCTTCGCCGACCCCCGCGACGCGGATGCCTACCTGCCCGCACTGCGCGAGGTCTTTCCGCAGACCGCGCCCGGCAACTTCTCCGACGTGCCGGGCCTGGGCCGGGTGTGGACCACGTTCTATCCCTACCAGTGGGATCTGAACTGGGCCAACCCCGCCGTGTTCGTGGAGATGGCGCTTAGCCTGCTGCGCCTGGCCAATCGCGGCATCGAGGTCTTCCGGCTGGATTCCACCGCCTATCTGTGGAAGCGCGCGGGCACCGACTGCATGAACCAGCCCGAGGCGCACCGCATCCTGCAGGCGCTGCGCGCGGTGGTGGACATCGCCGCGCCCGGCGTGCTGCTGAAGGCCGAAGCGATCGTACCCACGCGCGAGCTGCCGCCGTATTTCGGCGTGAGCAGATCCGGCGAGGCCGATGCGCGCGAATGCCATCTGGCCTACCACAGCAGTCTGATGGCGGCGCTGTGGGCGGGCTTGTCCGAACAGCGCGGCGACATCATCGCGCAGGTGCTGTCCGACACCCCCGCCCTGCCCGCGCACTGCGCGTGGCTGGGCTATCTGCGCTGCCACGACGACATCGGCTGGGGCGTGCTGGCGCGCGAGGCCGCGGGCGACCACGCACAGCCGGGTTACGACCTCGCGCGCGTCGCCGCGTTTTTTGCGGGCGAGACCGCCGGCAGCTATGCCCGCGGGCAACGCTTCCAGAGCGACGGCGGCGATCGCGTGCACGGCAGCAACGGCATGAGCGCGGCGCTGGCCGGCATCGACGCCGCGCTGGCCACGGGCGATGCCGAGGCGCTGCGGCGCGCGGAGCGCCGCCTGCATCTGCTGCATGCGGTGCTGCTGGCGAGCACCGGCCTGCCCACGCTGTACATGGGCGAGGAGATCGCGCTGGGCAACGATGAGGGCTACCGCGACGACCCTGCCCGCGCGGCCGAGGGCCGCTGGCTGCAGCGCCCGGCGATGGACTGGGCTCTGGCCGAGGCGGCCGAGGGCGTCGACGCGGATGAAGCCGATGAGGCCGATGAGGCCGATGAGGCAGATCAGGCCGACCACGACGCGCAGATCGACGACACATCCACGCCCGCCGATGGCGCGATCGGCTCCCTGGCCTGCGCGCGTCTGGCCTGCGCGCGTCGCGTGCGTGCGGCCCTGCGCGCGCTCGTGCGGGCGCGCGCAAGGCTGCCGATGCTGCGCGGCGATGCGCCGCTGCGCGTGCTGCGGATGCATGCGCCCGCACTGTTGTGCATCGCGCGCGGTGGACGCGGTGCTGCCGATCCGGCCGCGGCCGGCGACATTCAAGACGCAGGCGATGCCGAGTTCCTCGGCCTGTTCAACTTCGACGAGCGCCCGGTACGCCTGCCGGCGCTGCCCGCAGGCCCATGGCAGGCTGCGCTGCAGCCGCATGCCGAAGCGCTGCCGCCGGTGCTGCCCGCGCACGGCGTACTGTGGCTGCGGCGCGTGCCGACGGCGCCCGCGGCCGCGTCCACCGATCCCGCATGAAGGTATCGCCATGCACCCACCCGCCACGCACCCGCCGGCCATGAGCGCCTCCGGCACACAGACATCCGGCGATCAGCCCCCGGCAGACGGCGGCCCCGTCTACGCCGCCATCGAGTCCGGCGGCACCAAATGGATCTGCGCGCTGGCCGATGCCGACGGCCGCATTCTCGCGCGCACCCGCTTCCTGACCCGCGACCCCGCTTCCACCCTCGCCGAAGCGGCCAACTGGCTGCAGGCGGCCACCGCCGCGCATGCCGGTGCCGGCGCAATGCCGGCAGCGCTGGGCATCGCCAGTTTCGGGCCGCTGGAGCTGGACCCCACGGCGTCTCGGTACGGCCGGCTGCTGCGCACCCCCAAGCCCGGCTGGAGCGACACCGATCTGCTGGCCCCGTTCCGCACGCGGTTTCCGGGCATGCCGCTCGCACTCGACACCGACGTGAATGCCGCCGCGCTGGCCGAAGCCGCGGCGTTCGCGCATCACGAGGGCCGCGCACCGCGCAGCCTGGTCTACGTCACCGTGGGCACCGGGATCGGCGGCGGCGTGGTGGTCGATGGCCGGCCCCTGCACGGCCTGCTGCACCCGGAGCTGGGCCACCTGCACCCGCGGCGGCATGCGGACGATCTGAATCAGGACGGCGCACCTTTCGCCGGCATCTGCCCCTATCACGGCGATTGTCTGGAAGGCCTGGCCAGCGGCCCCGCGCTGCAGGCGCGGCTGGGGCATGGTCTCGACACCGCCGCGCCGGATCACCCGGTGTGGGCGGTGCAGGCCGATTACCTGGGCCAGTTCTGCGCGCAGATCGCGCTGGCGCTGTCGCCCGAGCGCATCGTGCTCGGCGGCGGGGTGATGCAGCAGAGCGTGCCGGTGCAGAGCGTGCCGATGCAAAGCCTGCCCGTGCAAAGCCTGCAGATGCAAAGCCGGCTGCTGGAAAGCCGGCTGATGCCGCTGCTGCGCGCCCGCACCCGGCACTGGCTGGGCGGGTATCTGGACCGCGCCCAGACCGAGCACGGCATTGACCAGTGGATCGTCCTGCCGGCCTGCGGCGAGGACAGCGGCCTGCTCGGTGCGCTGCAACTGGCGCGGGGCGCGGCGCGCTGACGCCCCCCGTGCGTGCAGGGCTACGGCCGCGGTGCGGTCAGGCCTGCGCGGGCGACTGCGTGGCCTGGACAGGCACGTCGGCCGGGGCGGCCATCGCCTGCGTCTCGCGCGGCATCTGCGCACGCAAGCGCTCGCACAGGGCCGTCGCCACGCCCGCATCGAGATAGGGGATGCGCAGCGGTGCTTCCAGCGGCGAGGCACCGATGGTGTCCAGCCACAGCGTGGCCATGCCGTAGCGACGGTCGAACGGCGACTGGGTCAGGCGCAGGCCCTGCAGCCGGCGCACTTCGGCGAAGCGCCAGCTGCGGTCCAGCCAGCCCTGGCGCCAGGCGATGACGCCATCGTCCAGCGTCCAGCCCGAATGACGCGCCCACAGTCGCGCGCGCAGGGCCCACAGCGGCACCAGCAGCAGGCCGGCCAGGGCCAGCGGCGTCTCGGCCACGGCGAGACCGATGCAGGCCAGCACGGTCAGCAGCGCCGGCAGCGTGAACTTGCGTCGCCATGCGCGCGGGTGCAGCGCCTGCCAGCCCTGCAGCGGCCAGCGCCGGCCGGGCAGCAGCTCGCCGAGAATGCGCGCCATCGTCTCCGGCGTGGCGATCGGCACCAGCTCGCGCATCGATTTCTGGTCGTTGGCCGCCTCCAGCGTGGCCCGGTCCACGCGCAGGTTCTGGCGGCCGAACCAGCGGTGCAGCAGGCTCTCCTCCAGCGCGTAGGCCTGGATGCGGTGGCGCGGCAGCTGCATGCGCAGGCGGCTCAGCAGCCCGCGCTCCACCCGCAGCTCGCGCGCGCCGGCCTGCAGACGGAAGCCGTGGTAGTGCAGGATCGCCATCGCCACCGAGAGCACGCGCAGCGCGACCACCAGCGCCGCCAGCAGCAGCGCGCCGGCCACCACCATGTACACCACGCCCAGATGCAGCTGCTCGGCCAGCTGCGCACCGTCCAGCGCCACCGCCTCGATCCGCTCGTACACCACGTCGTGGATGGCATCGAAGGCGCTGTCCGCCCCCTGGCTCAGCACGCCGACGCCGGCCAGCACCAGCAGCATGCCGCGGTTGGAGATCAATCCGTAGCGCACCAGCTCGGCGGTGGACAGCCGCAGCCAGACCGCATCGGTGGTGTCGGCCTCGTCGCGCTCGTCGACGGCCGCGGGCGTCGCACCGTCCGCCTCCACCACGGCCTGCGCACGCTCGGCCCGGTCCGCGCGCATGCGGCGCTCCAGCGCCTGCGCATCGGCCAGACGCAGCACGCGCATCTCGGCCTCGGGCTTGCCCATGCCGCCGGCGGATTCCAGCCGCACTTCGGCCACGCGCGCCAGCCGATGCAGCAGGGTCTGGTGCAGGGTGACGTTCTGGATGCGCTCGAACGGGATCAGCCGCAGCTTGCGCTGCAGCACCCCGCTGCGGATCACCAGCGCATGGTCGAGGAAGCCGTAGCGGTAGACCACGTAATCCCAGAGCGCGCCGACCACCAGCACCGCCGCGCCGATCGCGCCGACCAGGAACTGCCAGTCGTCGTCCGGATTGCGGGTGCCGGAAATCAGCACCACCACCAGCGGCAGCGCGAACGCACGCAGCTGGCGCAGCAGGATGAACAGCCAAGACAGCGGATGCAGGCGACGCTGCGCCGCGGCCTGCAGTTCCTGGTCGGTGAGTGCGGTCTGGTCCATGCGCGTCGCAGGCGTGTGCGTCGGCTGGATCGTCTGGTCGCTGTCGGCCGGTCCCATGCCGCTCATTCCGGGCGCGGGTCGGCGACGGCGTCGGCCTGCACCGGCGCGGGCGGCGCCGGCAGATCCACCTCGCGGATCTTCGGCACCAGCGCATCGCGCAGGCGCGCGGCGGTGTCCTCGTCGAACCCGGGCTGGCGCAGCGCATGCATGCGTGTGCCGGCGGTGTGCACGATCAGCGTGGCCAGGCCGTAGCGGCGCTCGATCGGGCCGCGCTCGATATCCAGATGCTGCACGCGGGCGCGCGGCACGAGGACTTCGGTCCGCCAGTAGCGCCCGCGGCGCACGCGCAGGCCATCCTCGTCCAGCCGCCAGCGGACGCTGCGATACGCCACCGAGGCGCGCCACAGCGCGAAGCCGAAGATCAACGCGACGGCCGGCAGGGTCCAGAGCAGGCGCAGCGGCAGGTGCGGCTCCTGGTCGATCAACGCGATCAACAGCGGCAGGCCACCGGCCACCATGGAGATGACCCCCGCCAACAGCAGCGCCGACAGTCGGAAACTGCGCCGCGCGGCCTCCGGCAGCCGCTGCCAGGGCGCCTCGCCCGGCCAGTCGGCGAAGGCGGCGGGCAGCGGCTCCGGCGCGGCTTCGCCCGAGGCCGGCGGCGCCGGAGTCTGCGGCACGTGGGTCGGGCCGGAGAGGGCAGCGGCCGGGACACCCGCGGCGGTGTCGAGGGGCGCAGTGCCCGAGGGGTCGATCATGCGGGTCTCCGAGAGCGGCGGCCGAGATGGGTCGGCGGGATGGCGGGCGGCGCGCGCTCCGCGCTGCCGACAGCCCCGGCATCATCGCGTCCCGATGTCGGGCCGGCACAGTGTCGGAAGTCCGGAGCGGCACGGGAGCGGGCGTCCACGCCCCGCACATGGGCCTGTCGGAGCGCCTCCTTCGGGCCGCCGAGCGCTCCGCACGCTGAACGCAGGCCCCGGCCGACCGCCCTCGGCTGAACGCGATGGCGGGTGCCAATCCCCTCGCCAGGCGGCCCGCCCCGCCCCTCGCCCGACGCCCATGACGGCCCGAAGTCCCCGGAATTCGCCGACTCCGCGGCCCGGAGGCCGCTGCCTGCCCCCGGCGATCCCCCCCGCCAGCCGCCGCCCGGTGCCTGAACGCGGCGGAAAAGTTCCCATACCGGCCGGTTCAGTATTAAGGTTTCGTTACGTGGCCATGCCGAGAATGCGCCTCACGACGCCCGGCGAATCGCGCTCTCCCCCCTTCGCGGTTTCTCCCTCCCCAAGCGCCGGGCGTCGTACCCCCACAACAACAACGAGGTTCCCCATGAAGCGTTCCCTGCTCGCCCTGACCCTGCTGGCTGCCCTGCCGTTCGCCGCATCGGCCGCGGAAGGCGTCTCCTACAATTTCGTGCAGGGCGGTTACGTCGCCACCAACAGCAACGACGACGACATCGACGCCGACGCGGACGGCTACGGCATCGACGCTTCGGTCGCCGTGCACGACAACTTCCACATCTTCGGCGGCTACAGCAACCAGGAGCTGGACTTCACCGATTTCGACATCGAGCAGTACAAGCTCGGCGTGGGCTACAACCACGAGATCGCGCCGAAGGCCGACCTGGTCACCCGCATCGCCTACCAGAAGCTCGATGCCGGCGGCATCGCCGATTTCGACGGCTACAGCGCCGAGGTCGGCGTGCGTGGCGCCCTGGCCAGCAAGCTCGAGGGCTATGCCTTCGCCGGCTACCAGGACTACGAACAGGTCGACGGCGACTTCTACGGCCGCGTCGGCGCGCTGGTGAAGTTCAACGACAACTGGGGCCTCAACGGCGACGTGAAGTTCGCCGACGGCGACGCCGAGTGGTTCGTCGGCCCGCGCTTCACCTGGTAAGCCTTCACTGGCTGAACCAGCGATCCCTCCCGGGCGGCCTGCCGCCGCCCACGACGTCACCCGTGCACTGGACACCCGCCGCGAGGCGGGTGTCTTCTTTTGATCGCCGCGGGCGGGGGCACGCTCCCGCTCCCCGTCGCATCCACGACACCCGCCGCGTGCGGGTGTCGTCGTCTGGGTCTCCAGGCGGGCCGGCGCGCCCGCGTGGCATCCGGCGATCAGTGACTTCGGTCGCAGAACTCCGCCGGCGTGCGCGCGGTGCGGCGCCCGCTGCGCCCGAAGCGCCGGGCGTGCCGTCCGGCCCAGGCCGTGCCGGCCACAGCCTGCGCATCCTTGGGTACACTTGCCCGCTGACCCGCATGACGCGGGCCTGTATCCATCATTCTGGGGAGTTTCATGAAGAAGCATCATGCCGTGGCCCTGGTCATGCCGATCGCCCTCGCGCTGGCCCCGTTCGCCGCCGAAGCCCGCGACAGCCTGGGCAGCTACACCTATCTGGAAGGCGGTTTCAGCCGCGTCAACGTCGACAACGACGTGTTCGAGGATCTGGACATCGACGGCGGCTATCTGCGCGGTTCGGTCGGCCTGGGCGAGTCCAACCTCTATCTGCTCACCGGCCTGGCCTACGGCACCAACGACGACGACGGCCTCGACATCGAAGGCCGCGAGGCGCATGTGGGCCTGGGCTATCACTACACCTTCGCCGACAACGTCGACCTCACGGTGGAAACGGTGTTCACCCGGCAGGAGCTGGACCTCGGCCCGGTCAAGGACACCCTCAACAACACCCGTCTGGGCGTCGGCGTGCGCGGCGCGTTCACCAACAACTTCGAGGGCTGGGTGAAGGCCAACTACGTCGACGGCGGCGCCTACGACGGCGACTTCGTCGGCACCCTCGGCGCACAGTTCGTGATCAACGAGACCTGGGGCGTGGTCGGCGAGTACGACGGCGGCGCCGACGTCTCGCGCTTCAACATCGGTCTGCGCGCCAGTTTCTGAGCGGCACACCACGCGCGACACGCAAAACCCGGCGAAAGCCGGGTTTTTGTTGGGTGCGGATGCGGACGGGCGTCGGCTTCAGTCCTCGAACAGCCCCTGCGGATACTCCGGCTTCTGCTCGCGCGCCATCAGCCGCTTGAGGCCGTCTGCGGGGGTGAGCTCGCCCTTGAGCACGTCGCGCACGGTGCTGGAGATCGGCAGCTCGATGCCGTGGCGGTCGGCCTGGCGCATCACTTCCTCGGCGGTCTGGATCGACTCGACCACCTGGCCGATCTCGCGTACGGCCTCGGCGATGGACTGGCCGCGGCCCAGGGCCAGGCCCAGGCGGCGGTTGCGCGAGAGATCGCCGGTGCAGGTCAGCACCAGATCGCCCAGCCCGGCCAGGCCCATCAGGGTCTCGGCCTTGCCGCCGATGGCGAGGTTCAGGCGCAGCATTTCGTTGAGGCCGCGGGTGATCAGCCCGGCGCGGGCGTTCAGGCCCAGGGCCATGCCGTCGGCGACGCCGGTAGCGACCGCCAGCACGTTCTTCATCGCCCCGCCCAGCTCGGCGCCGAGCATGTCCTCGCCGGTGTAGGCACGAAAGGCCGGGCCGTGCAGGGCCTCGGCGACCTGGCGGGCGAAGTCGGCGCTGTCGGAGTGCACGGTGAGCGCGGTCGGCAGGCCCTGCGCCACTTCCTTGGCGAAGGACGGGCCGGTGACCACGGCCAGCGGCACGTCGGCGGGCAGGATGTCCCCGGCGACTTCATGCAGGAACCGGCCCGAGCCGGGCTCGAAACCCTTGGTCGCCCAGGCCACGCCGGCATGCGCGGGCCGCAGCGGCGCGAGCGCGTGCAGGGTCTCGGCGAAGGCGTGCGAGGGCACCACCACCAGCACCAGGTCGCAGCCGTGCAGCGCCTCGGCCAGATCGGTGGTGGCGCGCAGGGTCTCCGGCAGCGGAATGCCGGGCAGATAGCGGGTGTTCTCGTGGCGCTGGTCGATGGCTTCGACCACCGCGGCGTCGCGGCCCCACAGCACCGTGGGGTGGCCGTGGCGGGCGATCAGCGCGGCCAGCGCCGTGCCCCAGGAGCCGGCGCCAAGGACGGCGACGGCCGGGACACTGCCGGCGACGGACGCGGAAGATGCGGACTCGGAGGATGCAGCCATGCGCGACTCCGGGGCGGCCGACGTCGAAGAAAGCCCCGGGACGCGAGCCCCGGGGCCGTGGATCAGGCGTTGCCGCTGAGGTCGCCGAACTGGCCGGCACCCTGCTGCGCCTGGCGCTGACGCAGGCTCTCGGCGTAGACGCCTTCGAAGTTGATCGGCTGCAGCAGGAACGGCTGGAAGCCGCCGGCCTGGATCAGGTCGCCGATGATCTGGCGGGCATAGGGATAGAGCACGGTCGGGCAGTGGATGCCGAGCATCGCGTCGAGGGTCTGCTCGTCGAAACCGGCCAGACCGAACACGCCGGCCTGCTGGGCCTCGACCAGGTAGACGGTCTTGTCTTCCAGCTTGCAGGTCAGGGTCACGCTGAGCACCACCTCGAACATCTGCTCGGACAGGCGCTGCACGCGCTGGTTCAGGTTCATTTCCAGCTGGGGCTGACCCTGCTCGTTGAACACCTGCGGCGCGCCCGGGGCCTCGAAGGAGACATCCTTGACGTAGATCTTCTCGACCGAAAAGCTCGGGCCGGTGGCTTCGGCGGCGGCGCCGTTGGGCATGGGTTCGGACATGTGCAGCTCCAGTGCTGACGGGTGTGAGTGAAAGGCCAAATTATGGCATCGGGTCGCGCGTGAGGTGCGCGCGGGGTGATGGGATGGGGGCGGCGTCGGCCCTTCGCAAGCGTCGGCGGGCGGCCCGCACCCGGCCGTGTGGCCGCGACGGGCAGGCTCAGCCCTTGCCCTTGATCAGGGGCAGATCGGCCGACTGCCAAGCCTGGATGCCGCCTTCCAGCACGTGCACGTGCTCGAAACCGGCGGCCTTCAGGCGCTTGGCGGCGCCGCCGGCGGTCATGCCGCTCTGGCAGACCAGCACGATGGGCAGGCCCTTGGCCGGGGCCAGCAGCTTGCTTTCCGGGTCGAACTGGCTCATCAGCACGTTCTTCGACCCGGCGATGTGGCCCTTGGAGAAGTCGGCGTAGGGGCGCAGGTCCACCACCAGCGCGTTCTCGCGATTGACCAGCCCGGTCAGTTCGGCCGGGCCGAGCAGGCGATAGCTGCGGGTGAGGCTGGACACCTCGTAGGCGATGATGGCCAGCGTCAGACCGACGAAGGTCATGCTCAGAAAGCTGTGTCGGCCGGCGAAGGCCAGGAGTGCGTCGACGTCCACGCGCGAAGGGCTGCAAAAATCCAGGGGCGCGGATTGTCGCCTGTCCGGGCCGTCGACGCAAAAAAGCGCCCGGCGAGGCTTACTGCCCGGCCCAGAAATCCGGCAGGCCGCCGACGACCCACCAGCGGCCGGCTTCCTCGTCCCAGCGCCATTTCTCGATGTAGCGCACGCTGCGCTGGCTGAGCGTGTTCCGGTTGACCACGTCGATCTGCACGTTGCGCAGGACCACGCCGTCCTCGGCGGTGATCGTGTCCTGCTCGCGATAGGCGGTGACCTGGATCTGCGCGTAGCGGGAGAACTCGGCCTCGCTCAGGGGGTTGGACTTGCGGTATTCCGGGTCGACCGCGTTCCAGGCGTTCTCGAAATCGCCCCAGCGGATCGCCGCGGAATAGTCGTACTGCAGCTTGCGCAGGGATTCGTTCTTGTTGGCCCGCTGCACGGACGCGCAGGACGCCAGCAGCAGGCACAGCGCCAGCGTGGCGAACGCGCGCCAGAAGGCAGGACGGGCGTGGGCTGACGGGAAGCAGGGGACGAAGCGCATCGGCGGTCTCGCGAGGGGGAACGCGGGGATGCTACCGCAGCTGCGGGGGCTCGCGACCGGCCAGGCGGCCTGCGCCGGCGTAGGCCGGCGCGCTCGCGCCCGCCCCTGGATCGGGTCGATGCGCCCGCACAAGCGCGGTCTTAGGTCCTGAGACAGGCCCGCGGCAGGCTGGTCGCATCCGATCCGAGGAGCGCCGTCATGTCCGCAGTGCCCGCCGCAGTCTCCGTGTCCGTCCGTGCGCCGCGCGCGCCGCGCGCGCCGTCGCGCAGGCCCGTCCGCAGCGGCCGGCAGATGCCCGCCGGCCTCGTTCGACGCAGGGCGTCCGGCCGCACCGACACGATGCCCGACCCGGCATCGGCGCCGCTGGTCCCGGCATTGCTGGCGCTGGCGGCGCTGGCCGCCTTCGCGGTGCTCTGCCTGCCCGCCCTGCGCGCACAGCTGGCGATCGGCTGGCTGCCGCTGTGGCTGCTGTTGGCGCCGCTGAGCGCAGCGGGGGCGCTGGCGGCCACGCGCGGACTCAGCGACCGGAGTCGTGTGTCCCACCGCTGAGCGCAGGGTCCGGAGCGGCTCCCGGCACCGCTTCCGGCGCACGCCCGAACCGGCCGCGCCTGCGTGCCGACCACAGCGCCGGCAGCACGATCAGCGCCAACGCGATGGCGCGGAGCAGTTGGCCCTCGTGATCGGGCCCGTCCAGGTAGATCGGAGGGGGATCGATCACGATCCAGACCAGCGGCGCAGCGATGGTGACGGCCAGCAAGGCCACGACCAGCCAGACAGTCCGCGGTCGCCTGCGCACGAAGGCGTAGCCGACGAAGGGCAGGAGCGACAGCGCGAGCAGATGCAGGCCCCATTGCAGTCGTGTCGCTTGCAGATGTTCTCGCGATGGAGTCCCCGACAGGACGATTTCAGCCGTGACATGTCGCTCCGGGACCGGCATCGGCATCAACGCCTCCGCGCCGAGGTCGACCGCGCCTGCCGCATGCAGCAATGCCGCATACATCAGCAGCCCCGGGATCAGCCAGACGCCTCGCGACCAGTCGTCCGGCCCGTGGCGCAGCACGCTCGGCAACGCGGGAGGACCCCAGACAGCCGCGCCGATGCCGCGAAACGCGCGACGCGCGTGCGGCGAGAGGCTCAGATACAGCGCCAGAGCGACCGGCGTCAGCAGGAACAGGCTGTCCTTCATCGTCATGTCGAACAGCATCGACCACCGCCACGAGGTGTCTCCGCGCAGCTCGGCGCGTAGGGCCTGAGTCACCACCAGGCCCAGCCACAGGATCGCGACCAACAGCCACCAACAGGCGGGAAATCCGTGCGAACGACGGAAGAACAGCACCGCGGCCCGCCACAGCACGATGACCAGCAACAGGCGCCACACCGACGTGACGTTGTGAAGCAGGTAGAAATGGTCGCCCGGATCGAGGATGGGCGGGTATCGCCACACAGAAGCGATGAACTCTGCGGTGTACACGGGCGGCAGCATGGCCAGTGCCCAGGCCAATATCCACAGCGGCCCGCCCAGCCCTGTCGACAGCGCGGGCGAGGTGTTGGCGGTGTCTGGTGCGGGCGTCGATGGATCCATGCGGCGGGTGCGGAGGCTGGTGACTTGCGGGGACGGGTGCGCGCGGGCCTGTCTTCGGCGCGGAGCCTGCAGCGGCTTGTCGTCGGCCGCGCGCAGACATGCGCGTGAGGGTCGGCCACCCGCCGGGGTCGCCCGCAGCGTAACGCAGTGTCCCGTGATGCCGCCGATGGCGCTGGCCGAAGGCCATCGCCGCCGCGCATCCACGGGAGTGTCCGGGCCGTTGCGCTGGTGCCCGATTCGGGACATCCGAACCTGAACAAAGTGCCGGACCCTGCCGTCCGGCCCTTGTCCGGGCCGCGGCCGCTCCCAAGATCGAGCTCTCGCGCGGACGCCGCTGGTCCGCTTCCCCCCTGTCCGCCCCCGCCCGGAGCCTTCCATGGCCGATTCGTCTGTCGCCCCCGCCCCGTCCACGTCCGCGGCCAGCGCGCCCGTCACGCAGAGGCCGGCAGCGGCTGGCGGTGTGCCCACGCTGTCGGTGCAGAACCTCGGCAAGCGCGTGAACCTGCCCAGCGGGCCACTGACCATCCTGCAGGGCGTGGATTTCGAGATCGCGCGCGGGGAGCGGATCGCGGTGGTGGGTGCCTCGGGCTCGGGCAAGAGCACGCTGCTGGCGTTGATGGCGGGGCTGGATTCGCCGAGCGACGGCCGCGTGGAGCTGGACGGCGCGCCGCTGTCCACGCTGGACGAAGACGGCCGGGCGCGGGTGCGCGGCGAGAAGGTCGGCTTCGTGTTCCAGAGCTTCCAGCTGCTGCCCTCGCTCACCGCACTCGAGAACGTGATGCTGCCGCTGGAGCTGCGCGGCGATGCCGATGTGGAAGGCCCGGCGCGCGAGATCCTGGGCCGGGTCGGCCTGTCCGAGCGCCTGGACCACTACCCGCGGCAGCTCTCCGGCGGCGAGCAGCAGCGCGTGGCCATCGCCCGCGCGTTCGTGACCCGGCCCTCGCTGCTGTTCGCCGACGAGCCCACCGGCAATCTGGACACCCGCACCGGCGAGGCCATCGTCGAGCTGCTGTTCGGCCTGAACGCCGACGCCGGCACCACCCTGGTGCTGGTCACTCACGACGACCGGCTGGCCGCGCGCTGCGACCGCATCCTGCGGCTCGATGCCGGTCGCCTGGTGGCGGCATGAGCACGGCCGCCGACTCCACCGGGCCCTCCGCGGGGCATCCGGCCGGCGATGCCTCCGCCGCACCTCGGCGCGGCCCGCGCCTGCTGCCGCTGGCCTGGCGCCAGCTGCGCCGCGACCTGGCGGCCGGCGACATCCGCATTCTCCTCGCCGCGTTGATGCTGGCGGTGATCGCGACCACTGCGGTCGGCTTCGTCACCGACCGCGCCGGCCGCGCGCTGGCGATCGAGGCCAACCGCCTGCTCGGCGGCGACGCCGTGGTGCGCGGCGATGCGCCGGTGGACGGCGCGATCCGCGCCGCCGCCGAATCCACCCCCGGCCTGAAGGTGGCCGACACCGTCGAGATGCCCAGCATGATCCGCGTCGGCAGCGGCGAGTCCGCGCGCCTGCGCCTGGGCGAACTGCGCGCGCTGGGCGGCGATTTCCCGCTGCGCGGGCAGTTCCGCATCCGCGACGGCGATGGCGAGCGCAACGTCGACGGCGGCCCGGCGGCCGGCACGCTGTGGCTGAGCCGCGCGGGCGCCGATCAGCTGGATGCGAAGGTCGGTGATGTGATCGGCGTGGGCGAGGCCGAGCTGCGCCTGGCCGCTGTGGTGCTGCAGGAGCCGGACGGCGCCATCGACTACTTCAATGTCGCGCCCAAGGTGTTTCTGGATGCCGACGATCTGCCGGCGACCAATCTCATCCAGCCCGGCAGCCGCGTGGGCTACCGCCTGGTCGTGGCCGGCGAGGCCGCAGCGGTGGAGCGCTTCGTGAAGACCGCGCGGGCCGAGCTGGCGCGCGGGCAGCGGCTGGAAACCATCCAGGACGCCCGCCCGGAGATCCGCTCCGCGCTCGACCGCGCCGGGCGTTTTCTCGGTCTGGCCGCGCTGATCTCGGTGCTGATGGCGGCGATCGCGGTGGCGATGGCCGCTCGCCGGCACAGCGAGCGGCATCTGTCGGGCGCGGCGGTGATGCGCTGCCTCGGCGCCAGCCAGCGCACGCTGGCGGCGATCCATATCGGCGAACTGCTGCTGCTGGGCTTGATCGCCGGGGCGATCGGCGTGGCCGTGGCGTTCGGCCTGCAGTGGGGCATCGGTCTGTGGCTGAGCGAGATGCTGCAGGTCGACATCCCGCCGGCCGGGCCCTTGCCCGCGCTGCAGGGCATCACCGTGGGCCTAGTGGTGCTGATGGCCTTCGGCGCACCGCCGGTGCTGGCCCTGCGCCGGGTGCCGGCGCTGCGCGTGCTGCGCCGCGACCTGGACGCTGGCGAACCCAGTGCATGGATCGTCGCCGGCACCGCGCTGGCCGGCCTCGCCGGGCTGCTGTGGTGGCAGGCCGGCTCGGTGCAGCTGGGCAGCGTGGCGCTGGGCGGCATCGTGCTGACCGTCGGCGCGCTCGCGCTGCTGGCGATGATCCTGATCGTGCTGGTGCGCCGCGCGCGCCGCCGCCTGCGCGGCAGCCTGCGCTACGGGCTGGCGAACGTGAGCCGCCGCGCCGGTACCAGCATCGCCCAGGTGGTGTCGCTGGGCCTGGGGCTGATGGCGCTGCTGCTGCTGACCTTCGTGCACAACGATCTGCTCGACCGCTGGCGCCTGCAGATCGGCGAAAACGCGCCCAACCGCTTCATCGTCAACGTGCAGCCCGACCAGCTGGACGGCGTGCGCCGCTTCATCGCCGACGAGGGCCTGGGCGAGCCGGTGCTGTTCCCGATGATCCGCGGCCGGCTGGTCGCGCACAACGGCAAGCCGGTCACCGCCGAGACCTACGCGGGCGAGGACCGCCGCACCCAGCGCTGGGCCGACCGCGAGATGAACCTGTCGATGGCCGACGGCTTCGGCGCTGACAACGAGATCGTCGCCGGCCGCCCCTGGTCCGCCGAAGGCACGGCGCAGCCGGAAATCTCGGTGGAGGACGGCTTCGCGCAGATGCTCGGCTGGAAGCTGGGCGACCGGGTGACCTTCGACATCGCAGGCGAGCCTTTCGAGGCCACCGTCACCAGCCTGCGCAAGATCGAATGGGAGAGCTTCCGCCCCAATTTCTTCGTGGTCGCCTCGCCCGGCGCGCTGGACGGTTTCTCCGGCAGCTGGATCACCGCGGTGAAGGTGCCGCCGGAGCAGACCCGCTTCACCGCCAAGCTCATCGACCTGTATCCGAATCTCTCGGTGGTCGACGTGGACGCCATCCTCACCCAGGTGCGCAGCATCGGCGACCAGGTGGCGATGGTGGTGCAGGTGGTGTTCTGGTTCTCCATCGCCGCCGGTGTGCTGGTGCTGCTGGCCGCGGTGAGCGCCAGCCAGGACGAGCGGATGCGCGAGGGCGGGGTGATGCGCGCGCTCGGCGCCAGCCGCCGCCAGCTGCGTCTGGCGCAGGCGTCGGAGTTCGGGGTGATCGGCCTGCTGTCCGGGCTGGTGGCCGCGATCGCCGCCAGCCTGCTGGCCGGCGTGGTCGCCACCCGCGTGTTCCAGCTGCCCTGGGAGACCAACTGGCTGATGATCGCCGCAGGCGCCGCGCTCGGCACCACCGCGGCGCTCGTCGCCGGCCTGCTCGCCACCCGCAAGGTGCTGCAGGTGGCGCCGTCGGTGACCCTGCGCGAGCTGGACAACTGACGCTGCGCGCTTGAACCGCAGCGCTTGAACCGCAGCGATGCCGCCCGGTGCGCCGGGCGGCGCAGGGCTGGGCGGCGCGTGGATGGGCAGCGTGGGGCTGGGCAGCATGGAACCGGGCCGGCGCCTACAATGCCGCCTCCGCGCCCGCCGCCTACCGTCGCCCTTGCCATGCCCACCGGCCATGCCGATCCCGCGCTGGACGCCCTGCTGCTGCCGTTCGCGCAGGGCCTGTTGCCATGGCCCGAGACCGACGCCGCAGCGCCGCCGCAGACACTCTTCCTGCGCGCCCGTGCCGGCGAGGCCCTGCGGCCGTACGCGGGCCGTGGGTTGCTGGCGGCGCAGAGTTTCCGGCTGCAGGCCGATGCGCTGCGCCGGATGGGTATCGCAGTGCTTGGTCTGGATGGCGGTGACGCACTGGGCGAAGCCGAAGTCGTTGTCGCGGATGCTCAGGCCGCATCGACACCGGCCGTGGGCTTCACGCGCGTGCTGGTGCTGCCGCCGCGCCAGCGCGAGGAGGCCCGCGCACTGCTCGCGCAGGCCGTGCGCGCGTGTGCGCCGGGCGGCATCGTGATCGCGGCGCAGGCCAATGACGAAGGCGCGAAATCGGGTCAGGCCGACCTCGCGGCGCTCGCCGGGCTCGACGGGCAGCTCTCCAAATACCACTGCCGCGTGTTCTGGACGCGCATCGACCCGGCGCGTGTCGATGCCGATCTGCTGCAGACCTGGGCCGCGCTGGATGCGCCGCGACGCATCGAGGATGCGCGTTTCCCCGGCGGCGGTTTTGTCTCGCGGCCCGGCGTGTTCGCCTGGGATCGGGTCGATGCGGCCTCGGCGCTGCTCGCCGCGCAGCTGCCGGCAACGCTGTCCGGGCGCGTTGCCGATCTGGGTGCGGGCGTCGGATTTTTATCGGCGGCGCTGCTGCAGCGCTGCGCCGGCCTGCAGGCGCTGGATCTGTACGAGGCCGAGGCGCGTGCGCTCGATCTGGCGCGCACGAATCTCGCTGGCCTCGCGCCGCACGCTGCGTCAGTCGCACCACCCGCAGTCGCTTTCCACTGGCACGACGTCGCCGCCGGGCTGCCGCGTTCGGACTACGATGCGGTGGTGATGAACCCGCCCTTCCACGCCCTCGGCCGCGGCGACCGCCCCGACATCGGCCTGGCCTTCATCGCCGCGGCGGCCGATGCGCTGCGTCGCGGCGGGCAGCTGTGGCTGGTCGCGAACCGGCATCTGCCCTACGAGGATCTGCTGCGCACGCGCTTCCGCGATGTGCGCGCGGTGGCGCAGGCCGACGGTTTCAAGGTCGTCTCCGCGGTGGCCGCATGAAGCTGCTGCGCCGCATCGCCAACCTCGGCTACGGCAGCCGCAAGCAGGTGCAGGCGCTGTTCCGCGAAGGCCGTGTCACGCATGCCGACGGCGAAGTGCTGTACGCCGACGACGAGCTCGACGTGCATGCGCGCCACGAGGACGTGCGCATCGACGGCGAACCGCTGGACCCGCCGCCGGGCCTCGCGCTGCTGCTGCACAAGCCGACGGGCTACGTGTGTTCGACGAAGGACCAGGGCCGTCTGATCTACGACTTGCTGCCGCCGCGCTTCCGCCTGCGCGACCCGGTGCTGTCGACCGTAGGCCGGCTCGACCGCGACACCAGCGGCCTGCTGCTGATGACCGACGACGGCGGCCTGCTGCATCGGATCATTTCGCCGAAGGCCGCGGTGCCCAAGGTGTACGAGGCCACGCTGGCACGCCCGCTGCGCGGCGACGAGGCGGAGGTGTTCGCCTCGGGCACGCTGCTGCTGGAATCGGACGACACGCCGCTGCTCCCCGCCGCGCTGCAGGTGCTCGACGCGCAGCGCGCGCGGCTCACTCTGCACGAGGGCCGCTATCACCAGGTGCGGCGGATGTTCGCGGCGGTGGGCAATCATGTGGAGACGCTGCATCGCGTGTCGGTGGGTGGCCTGGGCCTGGACGGTGTCGAGGCCGGGCAGTGGCGCGCGCTCGATGCGGACGATCTCGCGCGCGTGTTCGCGAACGCGCCCGCGAGTGCGAGTGCGAATGCGGGTGCATGTGCGCCTGCGCAGGTGCGCGAAGGCACGCCGTCGTGACCGCGCATGCGCCGCTGCCGTTCGCGCCGCGGGCGGTGTGCTTCGACATGGACGGACTGATGCTCGACAGCGAGCGCGTGCTGCTGGAGTGCTGGCGCGAGACCGCGCACGCGCACGGCGCAGCCGTCGACGATGCGCTGTGGCTGGCGATGGTCGGCCTGCACGAGGCCGCCTGCCGCACGCTGCTGCACGAGGCACTGGGCGCAGCCGCGGGCGATGCGCTGCGTGCCGACGCCGAAGCCCGTTACGCCCGGCGCGTGGCGTCCGGGCTGCCGTTGAAACCGGGCGTGTTCGCGCTGCTCGATCTGCTCGCCGCGCGCGGCATTCCGCGTGCGGTGGTCACCTCGACCCGGCGCGAGCGTGCGCTGGTCAAACTGCAGACCGCGGCGCTGCTGCCGCATTTTTCCGCAGTGGTCGCCGGTGGCGACGTGGCATCGCCCAAGCCCGCACCCGACCCGTATCTGCTGGCGGCCGAGCGGCTCGGCGTGGCGGCCGGGCACTGTCTGGTGCTGGAGGATTCCGCGCCCGGCGTGCGCGCCGCGCTGGCCGCGGGCATGACCCCGATCCAGGTGCCCGACCTGGTGCCGCCCGACGCCACCACCCGCGCCCTCGGCCATCGCGTGGTCGACAGCCTGCACGACGCGCATGCGCTGCTGCTGGCGGTGCTGGAGGCATGACCGCGCGCATGCCGGTGCGCGGAAGCGCAGGCACAGCGCGCTTCGCGCCGTGAATGACAAGCCGCGAGGCACCGTGGTGGACGCCTGACAACACCTCACGCACGCACACGACGCGGTGGCGGTCGCACACGCATCATCTCGATGCACGGGATGCCCGATCGCTTCGACAGCATATGGATTCGACATCCGATCAGCTCGACATCCGTTCGCTTCGACATCCGATCTTCTCGACATCCGTTCGCTTCGACATCCGATCTTCTCGACATCCGATCTTATCGACATCCGCAATGTCGCCCATCTTCCTGCACTCCCGGGCCGCGCGCATCGCACGTAGACTGCGCAGGACGGTCGAATCCTCGACCCGTCTGTCATTCAATCCGACGAAGGAGACAAACGATGGGCGTGATCAGCCTGCTGTGGGGCATCGTGGCGATGGTGCTGATGTTCATCGGCCTGGTGCCGCTGCTGGGATGGAGCAACTGGCTCATCATCCCCTTCGCCGGAGTCGGTGCGATCATCGCCGCCGTCGGCATCGCCCTCACCTCGCGCGAGAAGCGCGGCCGGGCCAAGGCCGGGCTGGTGCTCAATGCGCTGGTGATGGTGATCGCCGCGATCCGTCTGAGCCTGGGCGGCGGCTTCATCTGAGCGATCGCACACATCTGCACCTTCACGGGTGCAGATGCGACGCAAGCTCACGGCCCGGCACGCACACGCCCGGCTGTTCTCGCGTTCGCTACAGCTCCCGCACCGCCGTGCGCTTGCTGCGCACGATCAGCCAGGCCACGCCGCGCAGGTCGCGCAGGCCGACCAGCGCGCGGTTGAGGTTGTTGTATTTCGACACGCCGCTGGCGCGGTGGCGGTGGTTGACCGGCACGCTCACCGTCTTCCAGCCCGCACGCTGCATCAGCGCCGGCAGGTAGCGGTGCATGTGGTCGAAATAAGGCAGGTCGAGAAAGGCTTCACGCTCGAACAGCTTGATGCCGCAGCCGGTGTCCGGCGTCGCATCGCGCAACATGCGGCTGCGGATCGCGTTGGCGGCCTTCGAGGCCCAGCGCTTGCTGCCGGTGTCCTTGCGGTTCACGCGCCAGCCGGCGAAGAGTTTCACGTCGGCCGGCGATTCCGCGCGCTTCGCCAGTAGCTTCGGGATGTCGGCCGGGTCGTTCTGGCCATCGCCGTCGAGCGTGGCGATCCACGCCCCGCGCGCGGCCTTCACCCCGGTGCGCACCGCGGTGCTCTGCCCGCTCTGGCTGACGTGGTGCAGCACGCGCAGCTCCGGCACCGTCCCCTTCAGCGCCTGCAGCACCGCCAGCGTGTCGTCGCGCGAATGGTCGTCGACGTAGACGATCTCGAAGCCCTCGCCCTTGAGCGCAGCATTGCCGCGCAGCGCAGTGACGATCTCGTCGATCAGCGGGCCGACGTTGTCGCGCTCGTTGAACACGGGGACGACGACGGAAAGATGCGGGGTGGTCATGGGTGGTGGTATCCGGATTCTTTCTGGGAGCGGATGGCGACGACGGTCACCATGTCCAGCGCCTCGGAGTAACGATAGAGCGCGACATATCCGCGCGTATTGCTGCCGATCACCAGCTCGCGCAGGCCCGAGGGCAGGCGGCGGCCGATGCGCGGATTTGTCTCCAGCACGGCGATGGACGCGCGGATCGCTGCGAGCCGCTGGGCCCCGTCGTCGATGCCGTGCAGAAGCAGGTGGTCGAGAATGCGGTCGTAGTCGTCGAGGACTTCATCCGCGTAATGGATCGTGGTCACGCCTCACTCGACGATGGGCTTGGCGGCCGGCCGCTTCGCACGCTTTCCGGCGATGCGCGCATCGAGATAAGCGTCCAGGTCCTCAGCGGCGATCGCCTTGCCGGTTTCGAGCACGCGGGCATAGCGCGCTTCGGCCTCAGCGTAGAAGGACTGCCGCTGTTCCAGCTCCTCGGCCTTCTCGGCGATGGCGTCCACGATCAGGCTGTGGGTGGACACGCCCGTGTCTTCGGCCAGACGGGCCAGACGGGCCTTGAGTGCTTCGGGGATGCGGATGGTGGTGGTGGGCGTGGGCATGGCGGGCTCCGGAGACGGGCTCGGGCAACAGTGTAGCACCGATGTGTCACTCGCCCTGATGTCCGCTTGGAGGCGGAACGCCGCGCTCGACAAAGATCACCGGGTCCTGCGTGTCATCCAGTGACCAGAACACGCGTCCGAACGGTTCGGACAGCAGCATGAGGCCCGGCTTGCCCACTCCCCACTCCGCGATCTGGTCGGGCGCGACGATTACGAGCTCGACGATCCCTGCAGTCCGGCCATGCTCGATCCGGACACGGTCGCCGATCTGCGCCGCGGTGCCATCGGCGTAACGCGCGACCGCAGAGGACACGGCCCCGCTCACCGCCCCTTCAACCGCTCCAGAATCCCGTCCAGCACGTCCAGGTCGGTGTAGTGGATCACCAGGCGGCCCTTGCCGCCGCGGCCGTGGAGGAGGTTGACCGCGGTGCCGAGGTTTTCGGAGAGCTCGCGCTCCAGGGTCACCAGGTCGGCTTCGGGCTTGGCCTTGGCGGGTTTGGCGGCCTTGCCCTTGGTGCCGGTGGGCACCTGGCCCGCGCTGTACTGCTGGACGCGGTGTTCGACTTCGCGCACCGACCAGCCGTGTTCGGCGGCCTGGCGGGCCAGGGCCACGGCGGCCTGCGGGGTGAGCGAGAGCAGCGCGCGGGCGTGGCCCATTTCGAGGGCGCGGGTCTCGACCAGGGTGCGGATGTCCGGCGGCAGTTCCAGCAGGCGCAGCAGGTTGGACACCGAGGCGCGCGAGCGGCCCACGGCCTCGGCGGCCTGGGCGTGGGTGAGGTCGAATTCGTCGATCAGCCGCTGCAGGGCCTGGGCCTCTTCCAGCGGGTTGAGGTCTTCGCGCTGGATGTTCTCGATCAGCGCCATCGCGACCACGGTGCGGTCGTCGACTTCGCGGATGACGACCGGGATTTCCTTCAGGCCGGCCTGCTGCGAGGCGCGCCAGCGGCGTTCGCCGGCGATGATCTCGTAGACCTTGCCGCCCTTGTCGCGGTCGATCTCGCGCACCACCACCGGCTGGATCACGCCCTGCGCCTTGATCGACTCGGCCAGCTCGGTGAGCTTGTCCGGGTCCATCGCGCGCCGCGGCTGGTACTTGCCGGGGGTCAGGGCGTCGATCGGCAGGACGCTGAGCTGGTCGCCGGGCGCGGCTTCCAGCGCCGGAGCTTCGGCGGCGGCCTTGGGGCCGAGCAGGGCTTCCAGGCCACGTCCGAGGCCGCGTTTCTTGGGAGTGCTCATGGCGTGGGGGCTCCGGACGGTGTGGCGGTGGCGCCGGCCGGCTGCTGGCGTTCGCGCTGGTGACGGATGACTTCGCCGGCGAGGCCCAGGTAGGCGATCGCGCCGCGCGAACCGCGGTCGTAGGCGACGATGCTCTGGCCGTGGCTGGGCGCCTCGGCCACGCGCACGTTGCGCGGGATGATGGTGCGGAAGACCTTCGGGCCGAAGTGTTCGATCAGTTCGGCGGACACCGCGTTGGCCAGGTTGTTGCGCACATCGAACATGGTGCGCAGCACGCCCTCGATCTCCAGCCGCGGGTTGAGCCGGGCCTTGAGTGCGTCGATGGTCTGCATCAGCGCGGACAGGCCTTCCAGCGCGTAGTACTCGCACTGCATCGGCACCAGCACCGAGTCGGCCGCGGTCAGCGCGTTGAGCGTCAGCAGCGACAGCGCCGGCGGGCAGTCGATCAGGATGAAGTCGTAGCGCTCGCGGATGGGCTCGAGCGCGCGCTTGAGCCGCTGCTCGCGGCCCTCCTCGTCCATCAGCTCGATCTCGGCCGCGGTCAGGTCGCTGTTGCCGGGCAGCAGGTCGAAGCCTTCGGGCGAGCGCACGATGGCGTCCACCGCATGCATCTCCTCCAGCATCACGTCGCAGGTGGAGCCGTGGAGGTCGCGCTTGTCGATGCCGCTGCCCATGGTGGCGTTGCCCTGGGCGTCGAGGTCGACCAGCAGCACGCGCTTGGGCGCGGCGGCGAGGGCGGCGGCCAGATTCACCGAGGTGGTGGTCTTGCCGACTCCGCCTTTCTGGTTGGCGATGGCGATGATGCGGGCCATGGATGCGGTCGGTAGCCTCTTGGAGGGCCTGGTGGACGGGCGCGTGACGGGCGCGGGCCGGAGCCGGACGGACCGGTCGGCGACGGCGGGCGGAACCGCGGATTATGCCTGCTGCGGGCGCCGGCTGCTGGCCGTGGCGCGGCGGACCGGGGCGTCGGGGCGGCCGATCCGCAGCGGATCCTCGCCCGATTCTGGCCCCGGGATCGCCCGATCGGGCGCCGATCAGGCCGCGGCGGCGCGTTCGATCCCGACCAGATGCCGCTCCGCGTCCAGCCCGGGCACCTGCAGCGGGCGCAGGCTGCGGACGGCCCAGCCGGGCGGCAGCGCGGCGATCTCGGCGTCCGGGCGGGCGCCCTTCATCGCCAGCAGCACGCCGTCGGGAGCCAGCAGGCGCCCGCCCAGGCGCAGGATCTCCGGCAGGGTGGCCAGCGCGCGGGCGGTGATCGCGGCGTAGGCGCCGGGCCGGTCCACGGCCTCGATCCGCGCTTCCACCACCTCCGCGTTGCCCAGCCCCAGGCTGCGCACGGCCTCGCGCATGAAGCGCGCCTTCTTGCCGTTGGACTCCACCAGGCTCACGCGCAGGCCCGGGTGGACGATGGCCAGCGGGATGCCGGGCAGGCCCGGGCCGGTGCCGAGGTCGGCCAACGTGGCGATACCCGCCGCCGGGCCCACCTCGCCGGCCATCGCCAGCGAATCGAGCAGGTGCTTGGTCACCATCTCGCGCGCGTCGCGGATCGCGGTGAGGTTGTAGGCGGCGTTCCAGCGCAGCAGCAGGCCGAGGTAATGCGCCAGCGGCTCGGCCAGGGCGGCATCGAGACCGAGCGCGGCGAGGCCGGCGTCCAGGTCGGCGCGGGCGTCTGCGGGCAGCGGGAGGGGCGAGGTCATCGCGTCATTATGCCGGGCCGGACAGGCGCGGGCAGGACACACCCCCGCCGGCGCGGGGCCGGCGGGGGTGTGCACGGGTGAGGTGACGTCAGGGAAGCTGTCGTTCTTGCGGCGGTCGGTGTCGCGGCGACCGGTGTCGCGGCTGAAGCCGCTCCTACTGGGTGATGTCCACGTCCTTGGTTTCGCGCAGGAACAGCGAGCCGATCACGAAGGTCATCAGCGCGATCACGATCGGGTACCACAGGCCGTAGTAGATGTTGCCGGTGGCCGCGACCAGGGCGAAGGCGATGGTAGGCAGGAAGCCGCCGAACCAGCCGTTGCCGATGTGGTACGGCAGGCTCATCGAGGTGTAGCGGATGCGGGTGGGGAACAGCTCCACCAGCCAGGCCGCGATCGGGCCGTAGACCATGGTCACGTACAGCACCAGGATGGTCAGGATCAGCAGCACCATCGGCTTGTTGATGCGCGCGGGGTCGGCCTTCTCGGGATAGCCCGCGTCGGTGAGCGCGGCCTTGAGCGCGGCGCCGAAGGCATCGCCCTGGGCCTTGCCGTCCTCCGCCGACAGCCCTGCGCCCTCGTAGGACGGGACCGGCGTTTCGCCGATGCGCACTTCCGCGACCGTGCCGGCCGACGCGGGCTGGATGGTGTAGGGCACGCCGGCCTTGGCGAGCGCGGCGGTGGCGATGTCGCAGGAGTTGGTGAAGCGCTTCTTGCCGATCGGGTCGAACTGGAACGAGCAGGTGTCCGGATCGGCCACCACCACCGCCGGCGCGCGCGCACGGGCCTCGTCGATGGCCGGGTTGGCGTAGTGGGTGAGCGCCTTGAACAGCGGCATGTAGGTCAGCGCGGCGATCAGGCAGCCGGCCATGATGATCTTCTTGCGGCCGATCCGGTCGGACAGCCAGCCGAACACGATGAAGAACGGCGTGGCCAGCGCCAGCGAGGCCGCGATCAGCAGCCAGGTGGTGGTGGCGTCGACCTTCAGCGACTGGGTGAGGAAGTACATCGCGTAGAACTGGCCGGCGTACCAGACCACCGCCTGGCCGGCGGTGGCGCCGAGCAGGGCCAGCAGCACGATCTTGCCGTTCTTGCTGAAGAAGCTCTCGGTGATCGGCGCCTTGGACTGCTTGCCCTCGGCCTTCATCTGCTGGAACAGCGGCGACTCGTGCAGCTGCATGCGGATCCACACCGAGATGCCGAGCAGCACGATCGACAGCAGGAACGGGATGCGCCAGCCCCACTCCTCGAAGGCCTCGGTGCCGAGCGCGGTGCGCACGCCCAGGATCACTATCAGCGACAGGAACAGGCCGATGGTCGCGGTGGTCTGGATGAAGCTGGTGTACAGGCCGCGCTTGCCGTCCGGCGCGTGCTCGGCCACGTAGGTGGCGGCGCCGCCGTACTCGCCGCCGAGCGCCAGGCCCTGCAACAGGCGCAGCAGGATCAGGATGGCCGGCGCGGCGATGCCGATGCTGGCGTAATTGGGCAGCACGCCGACCAGAAAGGTCGAAATGCCCATCAGCACGATGGTGACCAGGAAGGTGTATTTGCGGCCGACCATGTCGCCGAGGCGGCCGAACACGATGGCGCCGAACGGGCGCACCGCGAAGCCGGCGGCGAAGGCCAGCAGCGCGAAGATGAAGGCGCTGGTCTCGTTGAGGCCGCTGAAGAACTGCTTGGCGATGATCGCGGCGAGCGCACCGTAGAGGTAGAAGTCGTACCACTCGAAGACGGTGCCCAGACTCGAGGCGAAGATGACCTTCTTGTGGCCCTTGGTGAGCGCGCCGGACTGCGGCGTGCCGGCGGTGGCGGCGGTGGACATGGTGCGGTCCCTCCCGGGGTGCGGAACGATGAGATGGAGACGAGATGCGTCGACGATGACGGTTGCGGCCGACAGGTCGCCCGCGGCGGCCGCCGCAGGCGCGGATCGGTCAGAAGCTGTATTTCACGTGGGTGTGCAGGCGGCGCAGATCGCCATCGGCCTCGCCCTCCAGCGAGCGCTGGCCGTAGATCAGCTCCGCACCGAACTCCAGCTTCGGCACCGGCGAATAGATCAGATTGGCGTGCATCGACTGCGCGCGCTCGTTGACGTTGAGTCCGGTCAGCGCCACGTCGTTGTCGTAGTGCGCCATCGAATAGAACAGGTTGCCGCGCAGCTTGGGCGAGAACGCGTGGCGCCAGGCCAGGAACGCGCCGTAGCCGTCGATCGGCTCGAGCGCGCCGCCGGCATCCAGCACGGTGTCGCTGGCGAAGCCCAGGCCCAGATAGCGGCCGATGCCCTGCCCCCACGTCGCCATGAAGCGCAGGTCGTCGTTCTTGCCGAGGTTCCACTTGCCCGAAGCGCTGAACGCGCCGCCGAAGGCGGTGTCGTCGATGTTCGAGGCGGGATTCTCGTAGGCGAATTCGCGGACCATGCCGGCGACGCTGACGTGGCCCCAGTCGCCCTTGCGCGTCCAGCGTGCGGTGATGTCGGGCATCAGGTTGTCGTCGCTGCTGATCCGCGCACCCGCGCCGCGGTACGGCGTGATCGTGGTCTCCGGGTTCTCGATCGAGAACGACCACGGCCCCTTGCTGTAGCGCAGCTGCGCCTGGCGCACGAAGATCGTGCCCTCGGTCGGGCCGACGAAGTCGACCGCATCGGGCAGGGCCGCGACATCCTGGAAGTTGGACCAGGTCTCGCCCGCGAGCAGGCTGGCGCCGTTCGGGCGGGTCCAGCTGACGTAGGCATGGCGCACGGTGACGCCGTAGGTGTTGGTGGCGACTTCGTTGCCGTTGATGCTGCCGCCGCCGAACAGGTCGAATTCGAGATAGCCCTTGAGCTTGTCGCCGGAGTCGAGCGTGGAGTCCGCGCCGAACCAGAAGCGCGAGAACTGCGCGCCCATGTCGGTGTCGGTGCCTTCGTCGGCGCCCGGCGCGCCGACCGGGATCGCCGAGGGCACGTAGAACAGCCGGCCGACGCTGCCGTCGGGGATCTCGCCGTCGCTGGTGTCGGTGAGCATCGCGTCGAGCTTGACGAAGCCGCCATAGCTGAAACGCGTTCCGCTCGCCGCATTCGGCAGGATGGGTGTGGTCTGGATCTGAGGGGGCGGTGCCTGAGCCGTCTGGGCCTGTGCCGGCGCGGGCTGCGACGGCGCAGCGGCCTGCGCCTGCTGCTGCGCGGACTGCTGCTCGACCAGCTGCTGCACCATCCGCTCCAGTTCGGCCACGCGCGCCTCCAGCGCGGCCTCGCGCGCGCTGGCGTCCTGCGCCTGGGCGAGTGCGGGCAAGGCCAGGGCGACACCGAGCGCAAGCGCGAGCGTCGCGAGGCGCGGCCGGCGCAGGCCTGGGCCGCAGCGTTGGCCGGAAGAAAAATCCGGAGACGGCGCGGCGTCTCCGGCGGGGGAAAGATTGAGGCGTTGCATGGGCCGACCTCCTGTGAACGTCGGCGCAAGCCTGTGCCGGCACGACGATGCTGCCCATTCGCCAATGGTCGAAGCCTCGACCAAAGTCTAAGCCGGGCGCGTGGGCAAGCGTGGGGGCTTGCGGCACACTGCACGCAGGTCGGCGGCGCGGCGGAAGACATCCGCTTGCGCTGCGCATCGACGCCCACTCCCCACCCTCCACCCGCTCGTTCCAAGGAGGCGCACCATGTCCGCGCACAGCACGACGCCCCCCGATGTCTATCCCGTCCCCATCAGCGCCCGCGATGGCGCGCGGATGTCCGCCGAGGATTACGCCCGCGACAGCCGCGCCGCGGTCGAGGACCCGGAAGCCTACTGGGGCCGGATCGCGCAGCGCCTGGACTGGTATCGCTTCCCCACGCGGATGAAGGATGTCAGCTACGCGCTCGACGATTTCCACATCCGCTGGTTCGCCGACGGCGAGCTCAACGTCAGCGTCAACTGCCTCGACCGCCATCTGCAGACGCGTGGCGACAAGACCGCGCTGATCTACGAACCCGACGACCCCGCGAAACCCGCCGAACGCATCAGCTATCGCGAGCTGCATGCGCGGGTGTGCCGGCTGGCCAATGCGCTGCGCCATCTCGGCGTGAAGAAGGGCGACCGGGTGACGCTCTATCTGCCTATGATTCCCGAAGCGGTGGTCGCGATGCAGGCCTGCGCACGCATCGGCGCCGTGCATTCGGTGGTGTTCGGCGGGTTTTCGCCCAATTCCATCGCCGACCGCATCGCCGACTGCGGCAGCCGCATCGTCATCACCGCGGACGAGGGCCTGCGCGGCGGCAAGACCGTGCCGCTGAAGGCCAATGTGGACGCGGCGCTGAAGATGCCCGGCACCACCAGCGTCGACACCGTGCTGGTGCTGCGCCATACCGGCGGCGCGGTGGAGATGCAGATGCCGCGCGACCGCTGGTACGACGCGGTGGTCGACGACCAGCCCGACACCTGCGAACCGGAGCGCATGAACGCGGAGGACCCGCTGTTCATCCTCTACACCTCCGGCAGCACCGGCAAGCCGAAAGGCGTGCTGCACACCACCGGCGGCTATCTGCTCTGGGCCAGCTACACGCACGAGACCGTGTTCGACCTGCGCGAGGACGATGTGTACTGGTGCACCGCCGATGTCGGCTGGGTGACCGGGCACAGCTACATCGCCTACGGCCCGCTGGCCAACGGCGCCACCGCGGTGGTGTTCGAAGGCGTGCCCAACTACCCGGACGTCTCGCGCTTCTGGCAGACCGTCGACAAGCACCAGGTGACGATCTTCTACACCGCGCCCACCGCGATCCGCGCGCTGATGCGCGAGGGCGAGGCGCCGGTAAAGAAAACCTCGCGCGCCTCGATCCGCCTGCTCGGCACGGTGGGCGAGCCGATCAACCCCGAAGCCTGGCGCTGGTATCACGATGTGGTGGGCGATGGCCGCTGCCAGATCGTCGACACCTGGTGGCAGACCGAGACCGGCGGCGTGCTGATTTCGCCGATCGCCGCTGTCACCGGCCTCAAACCCGGCTCCGCCACCCTGCCCCTGCCCGGCGTGCGCCCGGCGCTGGTCGATGCCAACGGCGCGCTGCTCGAAGGCGAGAACGGCAGCGTGGCCGCCGAGGGCAATCTGGTGCTGCTGGATTCCTGGCCGGGGCAGATGCGCACGGTGTATGGCGACCATCAGCGCTTCATCGACACCTATTTCAGGACCTATCCGGGCATGTATTTCACCGGCGACGGATGCCGCCGCGACGCCGACGGCTATTACTGGATCACCGGCCGCGTCGACGACGTGATCAACGTCAGCGGCCACCGCATCGGCACCGCCGAGGTGGAAAGCGCGCTGGTCTCGCACCCGAAAGTGGCCGAAGCCGCGGTGGTGGGCTTCCCGCACGACATCAAGGGCCAGGGCATCTACGCGTACGTCACTTTGGTGGCCGGCGAGTCCAGCAGCGAGGAACTGCGCAAGGACCTGGTGGCGCATGTGCGCAAGGAGATCGGCCCCATCGCCACACCCGATTTCATCCAGTGGGCACCGGGCCTGCCCAAGACCCGCTCGGGCAAGATCATGCGCCGCATCCTGCGCAAGATCGCCGAGAACGCTCCTGATCAGTTGGGAGACACCAGCACCCTGGCCGACCCGTCGGTGGTGCAGTCGCTGGTGAACGAGCGACTGGTGCGGTGAGCGCAGGCCACGACAGCGCCTGCGGCGCAAATCCCCCCTGCCCCCTTTTTCAAAGGGGGGTGATCCGCGGCGAGCTCGGACAACGTCAGGACATGAGTTTCCGGAAACTGGCGGTTGACGAGTGGCGGGTGGCGGATGGTGGGTGGCGACTGGCGGGTGGCGACTGGCGGGTGGCGACTGGCGACTGGCGACTGGCGGATGGCGGATGGCGAATGGCGAATGACGGATGGTGGGTGGCGACTGGCGACTGGCGACTGGCGACTGGCGACTGGCGACTGGCGAATGGCGGGTGGCGGGTGGCGGGTGGCTGAAGGCGGCAGTCGCGTGCTGTGCCTTTACCCCCCTTTGAAAAAGGGGGGCAGGGGGGATTTGCCTTTGCCTTTGCCTTTGCCTTTGCCCTCGGCATCAGCGCCCGACATCCAGCCGCTCCGCCATCCACCACCAGATCGCTTCCACGACTGCGTCGGTCTGCTGCAGTACCTGCAGATTGTCGTAGCGCAGCACGGTCAGACCCATCGCATCGAGCGCGGAGGTGCGCACCGCGTCGCGATGCATACATTCAGGCTCGAAATGCCCGCCACCATCGACTTCCACGACCAACCCGACCCTCGGCGCGAAGAAGTCCACGATGTAGTCGCCCAATGGTCTCTGCCGGTAGAACTGCACACCATGCAACTGTGTCCGTCGCAGGCGTTGCCACAGCAGGCGTTCGGCATCGGTGGCCGCAGTGCGCAGCCGCCGGGCGCGAAGTTTGAGGCGGGGAGAGCAAGGCCGCATGGGAGCATTCCAGCGGTACCATCGCAGCGACGGAATCGGGCTTCCCCGCATCGGGGCGTAGGGAAACCCACCGTTCGATTTCAAGCTCGCACCGCTGGAGAGGTCTCTGCCCTCTCCCCTCAGGCAACGCACCTCGCACGGCCACCCCACGCGCCATCGACCACGAGATCCCACTGCATGACCCCTGCCGCATGACCACCGTGCTGATCGCCGACGATCACCCGCTGTTCCGCGAGGCGCTGCGCGGTGCGGTGCTGCGCGCGCTGCCGGATGCCACGCTGCGCGAGGCCGACAGCGTGAGCGCGCTGCTGGCGCTGGTGGAGGCGGAGCCCGACGCCGACCTGCTGTTGCTCGATCTGACCATGCCGGGCGCGCAGGGCTTCAGTGCGCTGGTGCATCTGCGCGGGCACTGCCCGCAGTTGCCGGTGATGGTGGTGTCCGCGCGCGAGGACCCCGCGACCATGCGTCGCGCGCTGGATCACGGCGCGGTCGGTTTCCTGCCCAAGTCGGCGGATTCGGCCACGCTGTCGGAGGCGATCGACGCGGTGCTGGCCGGCGACCGCTGGGCGCCGGCAGCCGCGGCGCAGGCGCCTGCGGCGGAAGCCGACGAACAGGCCGCCGCGCAGCGCGTGCGCGAGCTCACGCCGCAGCAGTTCCGCGTGCTGCAGATGCTGGGCGAGGGCCTGTTGAACAAGCAGATCGCCTACGAACTGGGCGTGTCCGAGGCCACGGTCAAGGCGCACATGACCGCGGTGCTGCGCAAACTGGGCGCGAGCAACCGCACCCAGGCGGTGCTGATCGCCGGCCGGCTGGCGCTGGAGCCCGGCACGCTGGCGACGCAGCCGGAGGAGGAATGACGGCGACCGTGTGCAGCGATCGCGGCGCCGGGCCCGCGGCTCGCACGCGCCCGCAGATGCGGCCGTGCGCGCGCCGGTGCGTGCCGACCTGCGTGCCGACCTGCATGCACGACCCGCATCACTCGCCGGTGGCGGGCCGCTTGCCTGCCTGATCGCCCATGACCTCCTCGGCGACGGCCTCGCGACGCTCGCCCAGCTCGGCCACCAGCGCGTAGGCGCAGTCGCGCAGCTTTTCCTCGCCGCCGCGCTGGCAGGCCAGCAGCCGTTCGCGCGCGAGGTCGGCGAAGGCGCGGTCGTCGCGCAGGCTGACGCCTCTCAGACATTTCGCCACGCGGTAGGTGCGCAGCGTGCCGCCGTTCAATTCCGGGTCCAGATACACGTCTTCGATGCGCGCGATCGCCGTCATCCGCGTGCCGTCGTTCTCGGGCAGGCGCTCGGCCTTCTCCAGCATCGTCTGCCGGGTCACGCCGCGATTGCGCGCCGAGACCAGCATCGCCACCAGCGCGTTCTCCTGCTGGTCGCAGGCCTGGCGCGAGCGCACCGCCGAGCCGATGAATGTCTGCGCCTGCGCGGCGACACTGGCGCAGAGCAGGCCGACACCGAGCAGAGCCGCCGCAGAGCACCCTGCGAATACACGGCGCGGCGCCCTGCGCCTGCTCATACCTCGATCCGCCCCTGCGCCGCGGTATTGCCCATGCCCGCGGCATCGCCGGCCACCGGCGCCGCCGGGCCCGCGCCCTGGGTGCTGCGCCACGCGACGTAGCCCACCGCGCTCCAGCCCAGCGCGAAGCAGGCGGCGAGCAGGGCCAGCGCCGCGAGACTGAGCAGCTGGCCGACGACCGGCGACGCCACCGACACCGCGGCCGCCGGCACCAGCATCACCAGCGTGACCATGGCGGCGGCCATCATCAGCCCGGCTCCCAGGCCACCGGCGACCGCCATCGCCGGCAGGTTGCGCGCGAAGGTCCGCGCTGCAGCGCCCAGCGCGGCCACAGGCCCCTGCCCGCCGACCGCCACGTGCACCGGCGCCAGCAGCTGCAGGGTGTAGATCACCCAGTTCACCAGCATCAGGCCGAGGGTCAGCAGGCCCGGATGCGCCGCTTCCGGCGGCGGCGGCACCCGGCCGGTGCGCATCGCCTCCTGCATCGCGGCCATGTACTGCTGCAGGAAGGCCTCGCCGCCGAGCACCCGGTACAGCAGCAGATAGGCCGCGAACAGCAGCGCCGGCAGCAGCGCCAGCGTCGCCAGCGCCAGCCAGCGGCGACGCAGCGTCGCCAGGGCGCTGCCCAGACCCGCGCCACGTCCCTCCGCCAGTGCATGCAGCACCGCACTCAGACCGCCGCCCACCCACTGCGGCGCCATCAGGCACAGCCCGAACAGCGGCAGCAGCACGCCGCGGGCCGCGGACAGGTCGACCGGCGCGGCGGGATCCACTCCGGACTGCCGCAGCCCCATGCCGGCGAGGATGGAGGCCAGCATCAGCAGTGCGCCGACGCCGCAGACCAGGGCCAGGGCCACGCCGAGCAGTCCGTTGGGGCGCATGCCGATCAGCCGGACGGCGCCGATCAGCCAGTGGAATGGAGCGGTGGCCGGCAGGCGCGGCGGCGGGGCGGAAACGGTCATCGGGCGTGCGGTCCTCGCGACGGGTCGGGGCGGGAATGGGAATGAGAATGGGCGTGGGCATGCGCATGGCCGCCGTCGTGGCGGCGGGCGGCATGGGCGATGAAGCGGCGCAGCACGCGGCGCGCCTGCGGCGCGGCGCTGACCGAAGCCGCCAGCTGACGGTGGCAGAGGCCATCGCGCTGCAGCGCGTCGCGTCGCGCCTGCACGTAGCCGCGCATGTGCGCAGTGCTGAATTCGGGATGGAACTGCACGCCCCAGGCGTGCTCGCCCCAGCGGAACGACTGGCAGTGATCCTGCACCGAGCGCGCCAGCACGGTGGCGCCCGGCGGCGGAGTGAGTACGGTCTGCAGATGGGTCACCTGGGCCGCGAAGCGCGTCGGCAGGCCGGTGAACAGCGCGTCCTGCGCGGCGTCCGGGTGCAGTTCCACGTCGACCGTGCCCATTTCGCGCCCGGCGGGGTTGTCGCCCACTTCGCCGCCCAGCGCATGCGCCAGCAGCTGGTGGCCGTAACAGATGCCGAAGTAGGGCAGCCCGCGGTCCACCGCGTCGCGCAGCCAGTCGGCGGTGCGCTCGCTCCAGGGGTGGCGGTCGGTGACCATCGCCGCCGAGCCGGTCACGATCACCCCGGCATGGCCGCGCGGCTCCGGCAGCGGCTCGCCGGCCTCCACGTTCACCACCCGCGCCTGCCCGGCCGACAGCCCTGCGGCCACCCGGATCCAGTGCGGAAAGCCGCCGTAGCGGCGCATCGGGGCGACCGGCTGGCCGGTCTCGACGATGAGGAAAGGCAGCGGGAACGACGGCAAATGACGGCGATTCATGGCGCGCAGAGGGGCGGACGGCGATGGGACAGCGGAGGCTGCCGCTTATACTAGCCGGTCCCCACGCCACCCACGGCCACGCCATGCAGGCAACGACCGCAGACCACGCCGCCACCGCAACGCTTGCGACGGGCATCACTTTTCAGGAGCTCATCCAGCGCCTCAACGCCTTCTGGGGCGCACAGGGCTGCGTGCTGATCCAGCCGCTCGACCTGGAAGTGGGCGCCGGCACCTTCCACCCGGCCACCTTCCTGCGCGCGCTCGGCCCGGAGCCGTGGAACGCCGCCTACGTGCAGCCCAGCCGCCGCCCCACCGACGGCCGCTACGGCGAGAACCCCAACCGCCTGCAGCATTACTACCAGTACCAGGTGGTGATGAAGCCCAACCCCGACAACATCGTCCAGCTCTACTTCGATTCGCTGAAGGCACTGGGCATCGACCCCGAAGTGCACGACCTGCGTCTGGTCGAGGACAACTGGGAATCGCCCACCCTCGGCGCCTGGGGCCTGGGCTGGGAAGTCTGGCTCAACGGCATGGAAGTCACCCAGTTCACCTATTTCCAGCAGGCCGGCGGCCTGGAGTGCAAGCCGGTGCTGGGCGAGATCACCTATGGTCTCGAGCGGCTGTGCATGTACCTGCAGAACTGCGACAACGTCTACGACCTGATCTGGACCGTCGGCCCACAGGGCCCGGTCACCTACGGCGACGTGTTCCTGCAGAACGAGCGCGAGCAGAGTGCGTACAACTTCGAGCACGCGAACGTGGAGGAGCTGTTCCACCGCTTCGACGCCTGCGAGGCCGAGGCGCTGAAACTGGTCGAACTCGGCCTGCCGCTGCCCGCCTACGACCAGGTGTGCAAGGCCAGCCACAGCTTCAACCTGCTCGACGCCCGCCGCGCCATCTCCGTCACCGAACGCCAGCGCTACATCCTGCGCGTGCGCAATCTGGCGAAGGCGGTGGCCGAGAGCTACCACGCGCAGCGCGAGAAGCTCGGGTTTCCCGGGTTGAAAGACGGCCGCACGCCCGATCCGGCCTGAGCCGCATGGACACGCTGCCGTATCTCCTCAATCCGGCTTCGCGCTGTACGTCTCCGGCTATTCGGCGATGGCGGTCTTTGCGATCTTCGCCGCGTACTGGGCGCAGCAAACGCAGCGCAACCCCTGGCTGTGGTTCGCCTTCGGGCTGGTACTCACTCCGATCGCCGGGCTCGCGCTGCTGTGGTTGAACGCGCGCCGCCACCCTGTCGCACCGCGTACGCAAGACAACGGCCGCAGCGATCTGCTGGCCGTACACAAGGACATCGTATGAACATGCTCCCCCTCCTGATCGAACTCGGCACCGAAGAACTCCCGGTCAAGGCCCTGCCCGGCCTGGCCCAGGCGCTGTTCGACGGCATCATCAAGGGCCTCGTCGACCGCGGCGTCGCCGTCGAACGCGGCGCGTCCAAGCCGCTGTACAGTCCGCGCCGGCTCGCGGTGCTGCTGCCCGGCGTCGCCATCGAGCAGCCCGAACAGCGCAGCGAAGTGCTGGGCCCGTATCTCAACATCGCGCTCGACGCCGCAGGCCAGCCGACCAAGGCGCTGGAAGGCTTCGCCGCCAAGGGCGGCGTGGACTGGACCGCGCTTGAGAAAACCACCGACCAGAAGGGCGAACGCTTCGTCCTGCGCAGCGTGAAGCCCGGCGCGCAGACCGCCGCACTGCTGCCGGACATTCTGCGCGAGGCCCTGGCCGCGATGCCGATCCCCAAGCCGATGCGCTGGGGCGCGCGCGAGGCCGGCTTCGCCCGCCCGGTGCACTGGCTGGTGCTGCTGCTGGGCGAGCAGATCGTCGAGGCCGAAGCCTTCGGCCACGCCGCCGACCGCATGAGCCGCGGCCACCGCTTCCTGCACCCGCAGCCGGTGTGGATCGCCTCGCCCGACGCCTACCTCGACGCCCTGCGCGCCGCGCACGTGCTCGCCGACCCCGACGAACGCCGCGCCCGCGTGGTGGACGAAGTGAACGCCGCCGCCGCACAGGCCGGCGGCACCCCGCGCATCACCGAGGACAACCTGGAACAGGTCCAGTGCCTGGTGGAATGGCCCAAGGCCGTGCTCTGCGCCTTCGAGCGCGAATTCCTGGCGGTGCCGCAGGAAGCGCTGATCGCGACCATGGAAGCCAACCAGAAATTCTTCCCGGTGCTGGATGCCGACGGAAAACTCACCGAGCACTTCATCGGCATCGCGAATATCCCGTCGAAGAACGAAGACGAAGTCCGCAAGGGCTATGAACGTGTCATCCGCCCGCGCTTCGCCGACGCCAAGTTCTTCTTCGACGAGGATCTGAAGCAGGGCCTGGAATCGATGAACGCAGGCCTGAAGACGGTGACCTATCAGGCCAAGCTGGGCACGGTGTGGCAGAAGGCAGAACGCGTCGCCGCACTGGCCGAGAGCATCGCCGGCGAAGTGGGCGTGAACCCGGCGCTCGCCAAGCGGGCCGCCCTGCTCGCCAAGGCCGACCTGCAGTCGCGCATGGTCAACGAATTCCCCGAACTGCAGGGCATCGCCGGCCGCTACTACGCGATGCACGATGCGTCGCTCGATGACCTGTCCGCCGACGAACGCAAACAGCTGGCCGATGCGCTGGACGAGGTCTATATGCCGCGCTTTGCGGGCGATGCCATCGCGCCATCGAAATTGGGCCAGGTGCTGGCGATTGCGGAGCGGTTGGATACGTTGACGGGTGGGTTTGCCGCCGGGTTGAAGCCGACGGGGAGCAAGGATCCCTTCTCGCTGCGGAGAAACGCACTTGGCCTTGCACGAAGCGTGATTGAAGCAAATGCCCAGGTCGATTTGTTCGCCCATCTGCTTCACTTGGTTTATCGGCACCCCGCAGGCTATATGCGCGGCAATCCAGATAATTTTGAGCAAACGCTTAATGAAAAATACATCGAAAATTCCCTAGAAATATTAGATTTCATTATCGACCGCCTCCGCGCCTACTACGCCGACCAGGGCGTGACCCCGCAGCAATTCGAGGCCGTCGCCGCGCTGATGCGACCGGTCGCGGCTGAAGCCGCTCCTACGAAGGGCGGGGATGCCGCCGCAACCACCGTAGGAGGGCCTTCAGGCCCGACCGCGGCCACCTCCGGCTCCCTCCTCGACTTCGACCGCCGCCTCAAAGCCATCGGCGAATTCACCAAACTCCCCGAAGCCGAAGCCCTGGCCGCGGCCAACAAGCGCATCCGCAACATCCTGAAGAAGGCCATCGCCGACGGCGTGGAGATTCCCGCCACCGTCGACACCGCGCGCTTTCTGGACGACGCCGAACGCGCCCTGCACGCCGTGGTCGAGGCGGCCATCGCCGATACCGACCCGCTGCTGGCCGCACGCGACTACGTGGCCGTGCTCGGCCGCCTCGCGCGCCTGCGTCCGGAGGTGGACACCTTCTTCGACAAGGTGATGGTCAACGCCGACGACCCCGCCGTGCGCGCCAACCGCTTCGCCCTGCTCCAGCGCCTCGCCGACCGTCTGGGCAGCGTGGCTGCGATCGAGCATTTGTCGGTCTGACGCCCTCGCCCACTCTCCCCAACCCCTCTCCCGCGAGAGGAGAGGGGCTTGAAGCAACAAGACTCTCTCTGTCCGACGCACCCGCCTTCACCTCTCCGCTTGCGAGAGAGCTCGGCGCGCAGCGCGCGCCGGGAGAGGGGCTTGAAGCGACGCGAAGCACATCGCTGGCGACCGGGTCATCGGCGTCGCTTCCATCGCGGGGCGATGGATCGACGTGCAGATGCATGCGCCAGGACTCAGGGCGCGGCGTCGGCAGCGCGATGGCCGTAGCTGAGGACGCGGGTGAGCTGCCACGCACCGTCTTGATGCCGCCAGATCATCGTGAAATCGGCGATACCCTCGCATTGTCCGCTCGCGAACTGGCAGAAGCGGTGCGTCCCCTGCGCGATGGCGCCGTAGTCCTTGACGGGGTAGACCCGGAGCGAGCCGGGCACCAGCTCACGACTGAAGTGGCCGCACGCGTAGGTCCTGGTATTGGCCAGCATCGCGTCGCGGGTCCAGGTGACGCCGCCCGTGTCGTGATAGAACTCGACGTCCTCGGCGAAGTACCCCGCATGCCTGTCGAGTTCCACAGGGTCCTTGCAGCGGTTGAACGCATCGAACACCGCCGAATCCAGCGCGGCGACGGTCGCTTCAAGCGATGCATCCTGCGGGGGGTCCTGCGCCTCGGCGCCGCATGCCACACCGGGCAACAGCCACATCGCGGCCAGCAAAGCGACACACACTTTCATTCGAGTCTCCGGAATCCACAGGGCAGGCACGCCGCCCGATTCGCGTGGATGCGATCAGCAGGCGGCAGCAAGCAGTCATGGTAGCGCCTTGCCGCGGTCGCAAAGCGGATGCGTCATGGACGCATCGCCACGTCACGCCCTGCGTTCGTAGCGGCTTCGCGCTCTCGAAGCAGCGTTCGAGCTTCCAGTGTGAAGCAACCGCCGAACGCGACCAGCCGCACTGCCGACGCGATGCGTGAAAGCGTGTGCGCGACGGCGACGGAAGATGCCGTCTTCTGTCGTTGACTCGGGAACACGAGCAACGTGAAGACATCGGACTCTCTTTCGAACAATCGCAGCAGCACCTGAGCCCGCAGCGGCGGCAGCGCATGCCGGATCACTGCCGTTCCCGAGAGGTGGGGTAGACATTCGCCCTCATGGCATCCGACGCCCAGGTTGCGTCGCCCTGAAGCGCGTGGCCGACTCGCGCCAGCGTAGCGCAGGCAGGTGGCCTGGGCCACGTGCCGGGCCTGCGCGGGCGGAGCTTCAGGCGGTGCCGCGAACCGCGGCCTTCACCTTGGACGCCCAGTCCGCATCGTCCGGCTCGACCACCAGCACCGAAAAGCCGTGCAGTCTGCCCTCCAGCTCGACTCCGGCGGAGTCGTCGACCAGCAGGTCGATACCGAAGGCCGGTGGACATTTGGATGAATTCACGCGCCGGCCGCGCACCGCACTTGCATGCCGTTCGGCATTGATGGCACCGCCGATGCGGATGCCGAACGACAGGAACCACAGATGCAGATACGTTTGCGGCCTCAGCGACGATGTGTAGATCCACAGGTCATGGCCGTCGTCGCGAAGTTCGCGCATGAGCTGGATGGCGCCGGTCCTGAGCGGCTCGCGGAAGACGAGGCGCATGGGAAACGGAGGGTACACGGCGCTGAATTGGCCGCGGCCCAGTGGCGTCAATGTCCCGTCGATATCAAAGGCGATTCGCATTCGTCTTCGCAGCATGCATCAGGTTTGGCCACCCGGCGGCATCGGAGGGGGCGTACCGTTTTTCGCCGTCGCGGCGGCTTCATGGCGAAGCCGCACGAAATGACACATCCGTGGATGGTGCGCTTCCCGACTGTCGGACATCACCATGCCCCCCGCCGGCGTCGGCTCGATGGACAGTCAGGCAGACACCTCGACCGACGAGGCCCAGAACAGGGTGTGCTGGTCTTCCAGCAGATCGCAGACCTCCCACCTGGCCGCGGATTCCCATCCGCGCTCGGCGGTGCGCCTGATCAGGATGTGCTCCAACTCGGGTATTCGCAAAGGGCCGAACTGCTCGAAGCGAGGGTCGTTGAAGACCAGTGTGCGAACCGCGCCGCTCTGGTGCCGCAGAGTGATCGCGACCGCCGCAGGAAGGGAAGTGTCGGGTGAAAGATCGACGCAATAGCGCGTCACCGTCCACTCCAATGGCGCTTCCAGCGGATCATCCGGTGTCACGTGCATGGGGGGCATCTCCTGTGGTCGGCCGCAACGCGGAACGGCGCCGGATTGCATGCCTCGTCAGATCGCGGCAGCCGACACAATGGCAGCCTCGTACTGTACGGCGCCGAAGACGAACGGACCGACCGTCTGCAGCGGGCAGGGATCTTCATGATCATTTTCATACGCGAAGTCGCTCCACGCATATGTCCCTCCGTCTCGAGCGATCCTGGCACTGAAGGCGCCACAGCCGATGTCGCCACACTCGGGGCAGATGTAGAGCAGCACCCTGCCGGAACCGGATGATGGCGCGATGTGCAGCATCAACTGGCCAGCCACATCCCGCCGCGCCTCGGGGACGCCTTGAACCAGGGCACCCATGAAATCATCGTGGCCGCCGTGCGCGCGTACGAGGATACGGAGCAGCGATTGCCCGTCGATCTGGAAGTCCGCAGACGTCCTCGCGGTGGTCGAGACGCCGCCGGAGGAAGAGCCTGGGCGCACAAGCAGCGTGTGCGAGAGTGTGTTGAGCACCCCGAAGCCCTCCTGTCACTGCTGATCTAGGCGCGCCGCGGACCGGCGCCGGATCGGATGGAATGGACGCTCAGGTCTCGCCGGCGTCGGCTTGCGACGCCTGGCGTGCGGCCTTTTTCTTGCTGGCCGACATCGACACGACGATGCTGAAGGCAAAGACGAGCAGACCGAGCGCGGTGGCGCCCAGGGCGATCCATGTGGCATGGGGCATGGTGATCTCTCGGGTCGTGACGGAGGTGATGCGGCCTGGCAGGATCGGGCGCGGGACGGGGGTTTGGCAAGCATGTGGGCGCGCATGCACGGGCAAGAGCAAGCGCATGCCGCGCTGGAGCGCGTGTCGCGCGAGGCCGGGTGCAGCCGGGGCTGGATCGACCGCGCCGGCCAATCCTGCGCCATCGCAACGGACGTCTCGCGCAGGACTATCTTCTGCCCTCGCGTCTGCCCTCGCGCCTGCCCTTGCGCAGGCCTTTGCGCAGGCTCTTGTATCGATCGGCGCGCGGGCGGCGCCCACGGTTGTCTCCGTCGTGCGGCGGGCAGTGGCTGCACGCATATCTGCCCTTTTCGAGCTGGGCACGGCGCAGCTTCTTGTCGACGGCGCTCTTGGCGTGGGTGGTGTCCATGGGAATTCGGGTGATCGAGAGGTGCGGCGGAGCTTCGCTCCGCTCTACAGGAACCCGCAGACACCGCGCATCGGCTCGATCGTCAGCGCAGCGGGCAATGCGTCTTCACCCATTCAGCCATGCACGCCGTCGATTTCCACCGCCAGCTCGCGGCGGCAGATGGCGGCGTGGAGGATGAGGCGGGGCACGCTGTCGCCGAAGCGTTCGTCGAGGGCCTGGGCCACGTGCGGGAGGTCGTCGGCGTCGCGGACGTAGACCTTGAGCCGGGTGCCAGCGCCGAATTCGGCGGGGAGCTCGGGGTCGTGGCGGCGGGCTTCGGCCAGCAGGGCGTCGAAATTCAGGAAGGTCTCGCGGATCTGGCCGCGCAGTTCGCCGATGTGCTGGGAAGCGTGGCCGACCACGCTGGCGGTGCCGGAGAGCAGCAGGGGCATGTGGCTGCCGGGCGGAGGCAGCATGGCGCGGGCGAAGCTGGGCGGCTGCGGGCCGTATTGGCGCGGGTAGCGGTAGGCGCTGACCTGGCGGGGGTTCTCGACCGGGGTGCCGCGTTCGGTGGCGCTGAGCCAGTAGACCTGCAGGGTGCGCCGGCCGTCGCAGCGGCCGATGGCGGTGGCCGCTGGCAGGCCCAGCGGGTCGAACTGGCCCAGGCCCAGGGCGCGGCCCACGCAGAACCGGCGGTAGCGCTCGGCGTCGCCATCGCCGAGGGTGATGGCGTCGAGGTAGTTCCACACCCGCAGCAGGTGCGGGGTGTCGCTGCCCTGCAGGTGGCGGACCAGGGCGGCGTAGGCCAGCTCGGCGGCTTCGCAGATGTCGCTGTGGTGGTCGAGATCGGCGCCGGGGCGCTCGTCGATCTCGATCGCGCCGAAGCTCAGCCGGCCATCGCTGGCCCAGCGGATCTCCACGCCGGAGGCGTCGCGGGTGCGGCCGTGGCGCACCGGGCCGGCGGCGCGCCAGCGCTCCAGCGGCGCGGCACCCCAGGGCTGCAGCGGCACGCGCAGGTAGCGCGGGTCGTCCAGCACCGGCGCGGCGTCGCCGAAACCGAACACCGCCAGGGTGTCCGCCTCCAGCAGCGCGCGCACGGCGTCGGCGTCGTCAGCGTGGCCGGTCACGTAGTCCACGCCGAGCGCGTGCGCGTCGCCCGTGCCGGCGTGGGCGAGCGGGGCGGAACGATGGAGGTCGACAGGATTGCGCATGCAGGTGCGTGAGACGGGTTCGGTCATGGGAAGCGCGATGAGTGGAGCCTGGCGGCGGACCATCCCGGGTCGCGTACCGTGGAGGAGGGGCGGTGCTCAGCCATTGTCCGGCTGCAGCGTGTCGCCGGCGAACCCGGCGCCGCGGCCCTGCCGGTGCCGCCACCAGGTGCGCAGCGCCTGCGGCGCGCCGGCGACGGCATTGAGCGCGTAGATCAGCCGGAACAGACGCAGACGCCGGGTGACCTGCGGCGCGTCGAACACGTCGCCGGCCAGCAGCGAGATCACCGCCTGCTCCACCTGCAGCACATTGCGCGGGTTGGCGAACAGGTGGCGCATGGTCGGCGTGGTGAAGCGGTAGATGAACCAGGAAAACTCGGCCAGGCCGCGGTCCAGGCCGCGCTGGAGGGCGCGCTGCAGCGACGCTTCGCGCGCGGGTGTGCGCAGGGCGGCGTCGACCATCCCGGCCGCGCGCTCGGCGCCGTGCATGCCGAGGAACACCCCGGAGGAGAAGATCGGGTCGATGAACACGTAGGCATCGCCGATCAGGCTCCAGCCGGGGCCGCTCATGCGGCCGCAGCGGTAGGAGTAATTGCCCGTGGCGTGCACCGGGGCGATGCGCGTGGCGCCTTCCATGCGTGGCCGCACGGTGGGGATGGCGCGCAGGGTCTCCATCAGGAAACGCTCGCTGTCGCCGCGACGCTGTTTCATGACCGCCGGGCCGGCGACGATGCCGACGCTCATGCTGCCGTCGCGCAGCGGGATCAGCCAGGCCCAGCCGTCGGCGAAACGCTCGATGGTGATGTTGCCGGCGTCTTCGCCCGGCCGCCGCTCCACGCCGTCGAAATGGCTGAAGATGGCTGCGGACTGGTGCTTCGGGTTCTTGCACTTGAGCTTGAGCCGGGCGCCGAGGAAGGTGTCGCGGCCGCTGGCGTCGAGCAGGTAGCGCGGGCGCACCGCGAAGGTGCGGCCATCGTCGGTGCGGGCGTGGGCGAGCGCGGGGCGGCCGTCGGGGCCGAAATCCACGCGCTCCACCGCCACGCCGTCGCGGCAGTCGGCGCCGACACTGCGGGCATGGTCGAACAGCAGCTGGTCGAACTCCTCGCGCTTGACCTGGAAGGCGTGCCCGGGGCTGTCGCGCAGGGCGCGGGAGAAGGCGAACAGCAGGGTGCGGCCGTCGGCCGGGCGCGGGAAGTCGGCGCCGTTCTTGCGCACGCCGATGGCCTCGACGGCATCGAGCACGCCGAGGCGTTCGAGGATGGGCAGGTTCATCGGCAGCAGCGACTCGCCGATGTGGAAGCGCGGATGGCGGGCCTTTTCGAGCATCAGCACGCGCCAGCCGCGGCGCGCGAGCAGGGTGGCGGCGGTGCTGCCGGCGGGGCCGCCGCCGATGATGAGCACGTCGACCTCGTGCACGTCGGCCGCGGGCAGGCCGGGCATGGGGGCGTCGGCCTGGCCCTGCGCGGACACGGGCGCCATGTCCGCGGACGAGCCTGCGGAAGGGTCACTGGCCAGGCCGGCAGCTGCGGCGTGCGCAGGGGTCGCGGGCCGGGCCGCCGCCTGAACGACGGTCTGTGAGGTCATGCTCTTCTTGTTGTGACACGAGACTGGCATCATACCGCGTGGCGCAGCGCGACCCGTAGCGGCCGGCGTCCGGTTTCAGGGCTTCGGCCGGGCGCTGTCGACCGCCGTTCAACCCCCGGCGCGACGGGGCGCACAGTCCCCGATCCGGGTCGACCGCCCCCGCCGCCGGCCGCGCCGCCTCCCGCCGGCCCTGCCTCCTGTACTCCTGTGTACTCCGGGGCACCCTGTCCGCGACCCGCGTGCGCCCGCAGCGCCCGGCTGCGGCCTTCACCTTTCCTGCACCTCCGTTCCCGTTCTGGATCTCCGCCCATGTCCGATTTGACCCCCGCCGAGCTGGCGCTCGCCGAACTGCTCGTCGACAGCCTCAACCTGGACGGCGTCGCGCCGGCCGAGATCGACCCGGACGCACCGCTGTTCGGCGCCGGCCTGGGGCTGGATTCGATCGACGCGCTCGAACTCTCGCTCGCCATCAGCAAGCGTTACGGCTTCCAGCTGCGTTCGGACAACGACGACAACCGCCGCATCTTCGCCTCGCTGCGGGCGCTGTCGGCGCACGTCGAGGCGAACAAGACCGCGTGACCGGCGCCCTGCGCGTCGCACTGCTGCTGGCCTACCTGCCGCTGGCGCATCTGGCCGGGAGCCGGCAGTCGGGCAGCTGGGCCGTGCTCGCGCTCGGCAGCGTGCTGCTGATGCTGTTGGTGGAGCCGCTGTGGCAGCGCCGCGCCTGGGCCTGGGCGGCACTGGCCGCGGCGGTGTGGCCGCTGTGGCTGCTCTCGCGCACCTCCTGGGCGCTGGTGCCGGTGCTGCTGATGCCGGCGGTCTGGCTGGCGCTGATCGGCTGGATGTTCGGGCGCACGCTGCGCGCCGGGCGCGAGCCGCTGGTCACCCGGCTGGTCACGGCGCTGTACGGCCGCGCCGGGCTGACCCTGTCGCCGCGGCATCTGGCCTATACCCGCGGCCTGACCGCAGGCTGGGCCAGCCTGCTGGGCACCCTGGCGCTGCTGAATCTGGTGCTGGCCCTGATCGCGGTGCCGGGTGGCGTGCTGGACCGGCTGGGCGCGACCCCGGCGCTGCAGGTCACGCCCGAGCAGTGGTCGCTGGTCGCCAATGCGGCCAATTACGGGGTGATCGGCGGCTTCATGCTGATCGAGTATCAACTGCGCAAGTTCGTCTTTCCGGTGCGCCCATACCGTAATCTGCCGGACTTCGCGCGGCAGATGGCGGCGCTGGGCCCGGAGTTCTGGCGCGGGTTCCTGCGCTGAGGCGCGTGCGCAGGCGCGCCCGCTGGCCAGCTCGCGCCGCGTTTCCCGGTTTTTTCCGCCGTCATCGCCCACGCCACCGCCCATCGACGCCACGCCATGTCCTCCAGCCCGAGCCTTCCCGGCCAGATGTCCTCCTCTCAAGCCGGCGCCCCGCTCGCCTCACGCGGGTCCACGCCTGCGCGCTGGGCCTGGGCGGTGTGGAATCTGCTGCAGCTGGTCTTCACCCTGGCCTGGACCGGCGGCCTGATCCCGGTCGCGCTGCTGGTGGGTCTGTTCAGCGGCGGTGCGCAGCGGCCGCTGCGCATGGCGGCGTGGCTGTGGGCACCCGGGCTGCTGGGCGGCGCCGGCGCCAGGCTCAAGGTCGAAGGCGCCGAGGGCGTCGACTGGTCGCGGCCGGTGATGCTGGTGGCCAATCATGCGTCGATGATCGACATCTGCGCGATGTTCCGCGCGGTGCCGGTGCCGCTGCGCTTCCTGCTGAAGAAGGAGATGACCCGGGTGCCGTTGGTGGGCCGCTATGCGCGCAGCACCGGCATGCTGTTCGTCGACCGCGCCGACCGGCGCGCCGGCATCCGCATGATCCACGACGCCACCGCGATGCTGCGCGAAGGCCGCACGCTGTGCATCTTCCCCGAGGGCACGCGCAGCCGCGACGGGCGGGTGGCCGAATTCAAGGGCGGCGCGTTCCAGGCGGCGGTGGCCGCTGGCGTGCCGGTGGTGCCGGTGGCGATCCACGGTGCCGGCGCGGTGCTGCCGGTGGCCGGGCTGTTCCGCGTGCGCCCGGGGCGGATCGTGGTGCGCTTCGGTGCGCCCATCGCCACCGCCGGCAGCGATCGCAACACCCTGGCCGAGGCCGCCCATCGCGAGGTGCTGCGGATGCTCGAGGAGATCGACGCAGCCGCTCCGCAGGCGCGACGGGAGGGTTGAGATGAGCGCGACCGAGATGAGCGCGACTGAGACGAGCACGACTGAGACGAGCACGACCGAGATGAGCGCGCATGCTGCCGAGGCGCTGCCCGCCGCGGTCGACGCCGACTTCGTCATCGACGCCGCGCATCCCAGCCTGCCCGGGCATTTCCCCGGCCGTCCGGTGGTGCCTGGCGTGGTGGTGCTCGACCGGGTGCTGGCCGCGGCCGAAGCGCTGCTGGGCACATCGCCGGACGCGCTGCGGCTGCCGCAGGTGAAATTCGTGCGCCCGCTGCTGCCGGGCGAACCCGCGCGGCTACGCCTGGAGCCTGCGCGCGGCGGCGACGGCGGCCTGCGGGTGAAGTTCCGCGTGGCCCTGCGCACGCAGGACGACGGGCAGGAGGGCGAGACCATCGCCACTGGCGAGCTGGTGGTGCCTGCCGCGCCGGCGCCCGTGGCTCCTGACGCTCCGACCGGCGCCGCATGAACGCGCACTGGAAACAGCGGCCGGAAGGCGGCGGGCGGTTCGCCATCGGGCTGATCCGCGGCATCGGCAGTTACGGCGGGCGCGCGCTGGCGCGGCTGCTGCTCTACCCCATCGTGCTGTATTTCCTGCTGCGCCGCGCGCCCGAACGCGCCGCGTCGCGGCAGTGGCTGGGCATGGCGCTGGGCCGCCCGGCCACCGCATGGGATGTCGCCCGGCACATCCACACCTTCGCCTCCACCATCCTCGACCGCGTGTTCCTGCTCAGCGACAGCCCCGAGCGCATGACCCGGCGTTTCGCGGTGGATGTGAGCGGGCTGGACGCGCTGCATGCGCAGCTCGACAGCGGGCGCGGGCTGCTGCTGTTCGGCTCGCACCTGGGCAGTTTCGAGGTGCTGCGGGTGCTGGCGCGCAAGCGGCCGGAGTACACCATCCGCGTGGTGCTCGACAAAGCGCACAACGCGGCGATCACCCAGACGCTCGACGCGCTCAACCCCGAGGTGGCGGCCACGGTGATCGACGCCGGCCAGGACGGCCCGGCGCTGATGCTGGCGATCCAGCAGGCGGTGCAGGAGGGCGCGCTGGTGGCGCTGCTGGTCGACCGCGTGCAGCCCGGCGCGCAGAGCGTGGCGGTGCCGTTCTTCGGCCGCGACGCGCGCTTCCCGACTGCGCCGTGGATGATCGCCGCAGCGCTGAAGGCACCGGTGGCGCTGGCCTTCGGCCTGTATCGCGGCGGCAACCGCTACGAACTGCGCTTCGAGCATTTCAGCGACGCCGTCGACGCCCCGCGCGCGCGCCGCGCGGCGGTGATTGCTGAACACATCCAGCGCTACGTGGCCCGGCTGGAAGCGGCGGCACGCAGCGCGCCGTACAACTGGTTCAATTTCTACGACTTCTGGCAGCACGATGACCCGACGCATGCTCTCTCTTCGCCCGACCCTGCGCCGCAGCCCGGGCCGCGCGCGCGCGATGCGGATGTCCCCGTTCGCGACACTGCTGTGCACGACGCTGGCGGTCGCGACGACTGCATTCACGACGACCGCATTCACGACAGCAGCCGCCGCACAGGCGCCGGCCACTGACGCCGACTGGGTGCTGCGCGCGCTGGCGCAGCCTGCGCCGATGCGCACGACATTTCTGGAGGTGCGCGATTCGCCCCTGCTCAAGGCGCCGCTGCGGCTGCGCGGCGAATACCGCCGCCCGCAGGACGACACCTTGATACGCGAAGTGACCGCGCCGTATCGCGAGACCACCACCATCCGCGCCGGCACCGCCACGATTTCGCGCGATGGCAAACGCGCGCGCAGCTTCTCGCTGTCGCGCGCGCCCGAGCTGGCCAGCCTGCAGACCAGCTTCGGCGCGCTGCTCGCCGGCGACCGCGCCGGGCTCGAAAAACATTACCGGCTCACGGTCAGCGGCCCGCGCGAGCGCTGGACGCTCACCCTCGCGCCGAAGGACGCCGCGCTGGCCGCGAAGGTGCGCGACATCGTGCTGTACGGCCAGGGCGCCGAGCTGCGCTGCATCGAAACCCGCCCGACCAAGGGCCCGCTGCAGCGCACCCTGCTGGCCAGCGCCGCGCGTGCGGCCGGCGTCGACAGCGACGCCGCCGCGCTGCAGGCGCTGTGCCGCGCAGGCGTGACGCGCTGATGCGCAGCATGGACGAGAACAGGCGTGCGGTGGCCGGCAGGGACGGAAACAAGCGCATGGTGCCATCCAAGGCCGCCCGCGCGGCTTGCGAACAGCAAACCACGACGGCTTGCTCACATACCATGACGCAGCCTGAGCCCTACGCATGAAACCGACCACCCGCCTCACCCTCGCCGCCATCTGGCTGGCCTTGCTGGTCGGCGCCGCTTTCCTGGTTTCCCAGCGCCTGCAGCTCAGCGGCGACTTGAGAAAGTTCATGCCCGGCAGGGACGGAAAAAAGCGCACGGTGCCATCCAAAGCCGCCCGCGCGGCCTGCGCAAGGCAAACCAAGACGCGCCACGCACACACTTCTGCGCTGCGTGAGGTCTACGCATGAAACCCGCCACCCGCCTCACCCTCGCCGCCATCTGGCTGGCCTTGCTGGTCGGCGCCGCGCTTCTGGTTTCCCAGCGCCTGCAGCTCAGCGGTGATCTGCGCAAATTCATGCCCTCCGCCGAAACCCCCGAGCAGAAGCTCCTGCTCGACGAACTCGGCGAAGGCCCCGGCTCGCGGCTGCTGCTGCTGGAACTCACCGGCGCCGATCCCGAAACGCTCGCCGAGCGTTCGCGATCCATCGCCGATGCGCTGCGCGGAGACCCGCGCTTCGTGCTGGTGGCGAACGGCGGCGACGACGGCCTGGACGCGATTCCCGAGCGCCTGCGCCCGTACCGCTATCTGCTCTCGCCCACGCTCGACACCCAGCGCTTCGATGCCGATTTCCTGCGCGACGAACTGCAGGCGCGGGTGCAGGATCTGGGCTCGCCCGCGGCCGGCCTGCTGGAGCCGCTGCTGCCCTCCGACCCCACGCTGGAAACCCTGCGCGTGGCCGAAGCGCTGCAGCCCGGCGCCGCGCCGCAGCGGCTGCACGGGGTGTGGTTCGACAAGGCGGGCCAGGCGGCGCTGCTGGCGATCGAAACGCGCTCAGCAGGCTTCGACCCCACCGGTCAGGCCGATGCGGTAGGCGCGATCGAAGCCGCCGTTCGTACGGCAATCACCGACACCGGCGGCAATGCGTCGGCACGCACGCATCTGCTCACCGGCCCCGGCGCGTTTTCGGTGGAGATCGGCGGACGCACGCAGGGCGAGGCCGAAATGATCGGCACGGTCGACACCATCGGCCTGATCCTGCTGCTGCTGATCGCCTACCGCAGCTGGCGGACGCCGCTGTTCGGTGTGTTGCCGCTGGCCAGCGCCGGGCTCGCCGGCCTGGGCGCCGTGGCGGTGCTATTCGAGGGCGTACACGGCATCACCATCGCCTTCGGTTTCACCCTGATCGGCGTGGTGCAGGATTACCCGATCCACCTCTTCAGCCATCAGCGCGCCGGCATTTCGCCCTGGGCCAACGCGCGCGCGATCTGGCCCACGCTCGCCACAGGCGTGGCCTCCACCTGCATCGCCTACGTCACCTTCCTGTTCTCCGGCGTGGACGGCCTGCAGCAGCTGGCGGTGTTCACCATCACCGGCCTCGGCGTGGCGGCGTTGAGTACGCGCTTCCTGCTGCCGGCGCTGATCGACCCGGACCCGCGCGACCCGGCCGATTCGCCGCGGATGGCGCGGCTGTGGGGCTTCTTCGATCGCTTCCCGCGTCCGCGGGCGTGGATGCTCGCGACGCTCGCGCTCGCCTGCGTGGCGGTGGCGGCGTTCGCGCCCGGCGCGTTCTGGCAGAACGACCTGTCCAAACTCACGCCAGTGCCGGAAGCGGCGCTCGCCGAGGACGGCCGTCTGCGCGGCGAACTCGGCGCGCCCGATGTGCGCTACCTGCTCGCGGTGCGCGGCGACAGCGCCGACGCAGCGCTGCAGGCGCTGGAAACGCTGCACCCCGCACTGGACGCGCAGGTGCAGGCCGGCGCCATCGCCGGCTACGACAGCGCCGCGCGCACCCTGCCGAGTGCGGCCACCCAGCGGCGCCGCCAGGCCGCGCTGCCCGATGCCGACACCCTGCGCGCGGCGCTGGATGCGGCGGTGGCGGACACGCCGTTCCGCAGCGATGCCTTCGAGGACTTCCTCGCCGACGTCGAGACCGCACGCAATGCGGCGCCGCTCACCGTCGCCGACTTCGCCGGCACGCCGTTGGCCACGCGTCTGGCCGGCCAGATCATCCTGCGCGAGAGCGGCGTTCGCGAAGACGGCGGCGCCACCGCGCTGGTCACGCTGACCGGCCTGCGCGATGCCGACAGCTTCGCGCAGGCGCTCGCCGCGACGCCCGCAGGCGCACGCGCCAAGCTCATGGACCTCAAAGGCGCGTCAGAATCGCTGGTGGCCGCCTATCGCGAACGCGTGCTCGCCGCGCTCGGCATCGCCGCGCTGCTGCTCGCCGCCACCGTGTGGCTCGCCCTGCGCACACCGCGCCGCTTGCTGCGCGTGCTGCTGCCGATGGCGCTGACCACGCTGATCATCCTCGCCGTGCTGCGCGGCGCGGGCGTGGAGCTGACCCTGTTCCATCTGGTGGCGCTGATTCTCGCCGCCGGCCTGGGCCTGGACTACGCGCTGTTCTTCGACCATGCCGGCGACGACCGCGCCGACCAGCTGCGCACCCTGCACGCACTGATCGTGTGCAGCCTGATGACCCTGCTGGTGTTCTCGCTGCTGGCGCTGTCCAGCATCCCGGTGCTGCGCGCGATCGGCAGCACGGTGACGATCGGCGTGATCGGCAACTTCGTGCTGGCGCTGCTGGTGTCGCGGCATGCGGTGGGCGGTTCCACAGCCCCCGCAGGAGGGCCTTCAGGCCCGAACCGCGAACACCGCGTAGGAGGGCCTTCAGGCCCGAATCCACATGCCCGGAATCGCGATGGTGTGGATGGGGTCGGGGCTGAAGCCCCTCCTACGGCCCCTCCTACGGCCCCTCCTGCGGCTCCTCCTGCGGCTCCTTCTACGGCTCCTCCTGCAGGCTCTTCCGCGCTCCCGGCATCGGCCGATTCACTGCATCCACGAGGCACGCCATGATCGACCGCGACGCCATCGAGGCGATGATCCCGCACAAACACGGCATGTGCCTGTGGGACGCGGTGCTCGACTGGGACGACACCCGCATCCGCCTGCGCACACGCAGCCATGCGCGCGCCGACAATCCGCTGCGCGGCGACAGCCCGCTGCACGGTGAAGCCGTACTGCGCGCGGTGCATCTGTGCGAATACGGCGCACAGGCCATGGCCGTGCACGGCGGCCTGCGCGGCGCCGCGGCCGGCGGCGCGCCGAAGGTCGGCTTCCTCGTCGCCCTGCGCAACATCGCCCTGCACTGCGCGCGCATCGACACCCTGCCCGGCGACATCGAAGGCGAGGCCGAACTGCTGGCCGACAGCGCGACCACGCAGCAATATGCATTCCGCCTGTTCCACGACGACACGCTGCTCGCCGAAGGGCGGGCGGCGGTGATGCTGCAGGAGTCGTGAGCCATCACGGCTCCGCGAACGCCACGGCGGTGGCGGTGGCGGTGGCGGTGGCGGTGGCGGTGGCGGTGGCGGTGGCGGTGGCGATGGCGATGGCGGTGGCGATGGCGATGGCGATGGCGATGGCAATGATCGTTGTGGTGAGGATGCCGATGCCGATGCCGATGCCGATGCCGGACCCAGCATCTCACCCATCCACCCTCCCTTGTCGTCCCGAGCGCAGCGAGGGACCTGCTTTTGACGACATGGCCAGTAAAGCAAAAAGCAGGTCCCTCGCTGCGCTCGGGACGACATGAAGAAAGATCTCCAACAGTGAAACAAGACCCACGACACACCGGAGTTTCGAGATGACCCAGACTCCCATACGCCGCGCCCTGGTCACCGGCGGCAGCGGCGACATCGGCGGCGCGATCTGTCGCGGACTCGGCGCGCAGGGCGTGCATGTGATCGTGCACGCCAACGGCAACCTGGCCCGCGCGGAGTCCGTCCACCTCCCCTTGTCGTCCCGAGCGCAGCGAGGGACCTGCTTTGAGCGATTCACCGGCACAGCGAACAGGAGGTCCCTCGCTGCGCTCGGGATGACATGAAGAAAGATCTACAAAATTGAAGCAAGATCCACGACACACCGGAGTTTCCAGATGACCCTGACCTCACCCCGCCGCGCGCTGGTCACCGGCGGCAGCGGTGACATCGGCGGCGCGATCTGTCGCGCACTCGGCGCGCAGGGCGTGCATGTGATCGTGCACGCCAACGGCAACCTGGCCCGCGCGGAATCCGTGCGCGATGCCATCCTCGCCGACGGCGGTTCGGCCGAGGCGGTGGCCTTCGACGTCGCCGACGGCGAGGCGGTGCGCACCGCGCTCACCGCGCTGCTGGAGGCCGGCCCGATCCAGATCGTGGTCAACAACGCCGGCATCCACGACGACGCGCCGATGGCCGGCATGAGCGAAGACATGTGGAAGCGCGTAATCGACGTGTCCCTGCACGGCTTCTTCCACGTGACGCAACCGCTGCTGCTGCCGATGGCGCGCACGCGCTGGGGCCGCGTGATCAGCATCTCGTCGGTGGCGGCGGTGATCGGCAACCGCGGCCAGACCAATTACGCCGCAGCCAAGGCCGCCCTGCACGGCGCCACCAAGTCGCTGGCCCGCGAAATGGCCAGCCGCGGCATCACCGCGAATGTCGTCGCGCCCGGGGTGATCGCCGGCAACATGGCCGCCGAGGCCTTCCCGCCCGAGCAGATCAAGCAGATGGTCCCCGCCGCCCGCGCCGGCACGCCCGAGGAAGTGGCGGCGCTGGTCGCCTTCCTGTGTAGCGACGCCGCGGCCTACATCAACGGGCAGGTGATCGGGGTGGATGGCGGGATGAGCTGAGACAAGTTTGAATCGTGAAATTTTCAGTCACGGGACTTTAGGAAGGGAGCCTTGATGTTCTAGCGCCCTTCGGAGCGGCAGTCCTCGTGGACTAGGCCCGCAGGGCGCGCGGCAGGAGGCCGCGCGTTCTCCGATGGGCCAAGGGTGAGCCGTTGCGCTTGCGCGCCACTGGCGCGCGCTGCGGCGAACGCCCGCGCGAGTAGCGCGGGCCGGGCTTCGGCCGCAAGGCCGAAGGCCCTTCGGAAAACCTCCGCGAGGACTGCGAACCCGCCGCGCAGCGGCGGGCGCGACGATGGGCTGCCCTTTCTTTTGGTGACTTTTCTTTGGGCACGCAAAGAAAAGTTACCCGCGCGCCAGCGCGGAAGCTCTTGGCTTAGGAAAGCAATAAGACAATAAAAACTTCACGCCGCCGCATACCACTCCGCCGCCAGCGACGGCTCGGCCGCCGCGTCGGCCAGCAGCGCGTCCAGCCCGCAGTCGTCGATGCCCGCATGCGCGGCGCGCGCGCGGGTGAGAGTTTCGGCAGCCAGCCATTCCATGCGGCCCACGTTCGCGACCACGCGCGCGGCGAAGGCGTCGTTGTCGAGCATGTCGTGCAGCGCGCGGTTCATTTCGTGGAACCACTCGATGCCGTATTGGTCCAGCAATCGGCCGTCGTGCGCATGCGCGTCGACGCCGGCATCGCGGTTCGCCTGGCCCCAGGCGCGCAGCAGGGCCTGCATGGCGAGATTCAGTGCACGTCCGCGTTCGAACTGCGGGCGCAGGCGGCCGAGCAGGCTCAATTCGGTGAGCTTTTCGCCGCAGAACAGCGGCGCCAGCAGCGCCCAGTAATAGGTGTAGTCCCAGATCACCTTCAGCGGCATCACCTGCGCGTCGCCGAACAGCGCGTACTGCCCGCGGTACAGGGTCATGGTGTTCTCGAAGAACCCGAAATACAGCTGCTGATAAATGTCGGCGTACGGCGCGAACCCGCGGCCGGCGCGGTCGCGGGCGATCAGGTCGCAGATGAGCGTGTTGGCGATCGCGATGAAATCGCTGCCCGGCGAATAGAACGGGTCGAGAAACAGCCCGGCCTCGCCAGTGAGCGCCCAGCGGTCGCCGCTGAACACCTGTTTGCAGCCGTAGGAGAAATGCCGGAAGAAGGCGAAGTCCTGCAGCCGGTGTTCGGGCTTGTCGAGCGCGGCGGCGAGCCGCGGCTGATGCGCGTGCAGCCAGGCCATCGCCTTCTCGTGGGTGTTCATGGTCTCCAGCGGGTGCAGCGCCGCATCGCAGACGATGCCCAGCGAATGCGCGCCGGAGGACAGCGGGATCATCCACACCCAGTAGCCTTCGCCGCACAGGTGATTGGTGGAACGCCAGCGGTCCGGCGGCGTGCAGCGTGCCTGCCAGGCGGGGTCGTCGGACCAGGTGTTGGGGTCGAGCTGGCCGTCGACGCGCCACCACACCGCATTGGCGTCGTGTTCCTCAGGCAGTGCCAGACCCAGCTTGCGCTTGATCAGCCCCGCACGGCCGCTGGCGTCGACCACCCAGCGGCATTCGACGGTCTCGCGCGCGCCTGCGTGCTCGAAGACGACCTGATGCGGCGCCTCGCCCTCGCCGAATTCCACGCCGCGCACCACCGCGCCATCGACGAACCGCACGCCGAGCCGCTGCGCTTCTTCGGCGAGAAAGTTCTCGAACCGGCCGCGGTCGATCTGCCACGAGGGCGTCGGCAGAATCCTGCTCACGCCCAGCTCGGTACAGCGGTCCACGTCGCTGCGCCCGTCGCTGAAGAAGAAGCGGAACCCGAACTTGCGGATCTGCTGCGCATCCAGATGCTCGCGCAGCCCCAGCACGTTGGCGAAATAATGCGCGCCGATCTCCACCGTCGACTCGCCGACCTTGTGCGCGGCTTCCTGCACCGGATGCGCGCGACGCTCGATCACCACGATGTCGATGTCGGCATCGCGGCGCTTCAACTGCAGTGCGAGCGTGAGCCCGGCGAGGCCGCCACCGAGGATGGCGAGGTCGTGCTGATTATCATTAATGCTTTTCATCGCGCGTAATTGTCCAAGTTGATCTTTGCATAGCATGATCAAGAATCCCAGGAACCATGCCTTCCATATCCAGCGGGTTTCTATACACAATTACATTTGATCTCGCGCTTATTTTCTCACCGGTCGTGAGTCGCGCACTGATGGTCACACTTACTTTTTCATTTTTTACATACGGAGCGAAGCTGCCCCAGCCAACATAGATAAAAAGTAAAAACCCAGAAACATATTCTCTTGGCTCAATCTTTCCAGAAATAGTCAATTCCGATCTTCCATCAGAATAATTTGAAAACCAATTTTTAAGGAGTTTAGTATATCCGCCAACAGTTTGACTAACCCTGCAAGGAATAGTCGTTGGGTGCAATTTAAGCAGATGCTTTGACCTCAGCCTAGCAATAGGCTCTACCGACAGCGTAAATTCGCGCACCGAAATAACATCTGCTGTTGGATTATTTATTCCGACTTCTAGCAATAAAATTGCTTGAACATTATCTTCGGCTTCGTCAACCTTGCCTATGTTGCGCAAAACGCAGCGGCTTGACAGAGGCTCGATTTCGACACTTGGCCTCTTCAAAATAGCGCGAAGAAATCTGAATGCCCCGAGCAACCATGCAGCAAGAATAACAATAGCCCATTGAAACAACCCAACCGTCGTACCATGGGATTCAATCCAACCAATTACGTTTGACAAAGTTTCCACCAGCCCCCCCCTAAAATTCCCCACTCGGATCATCGATCACCGGCGGATGCGCCCGCGTCCGCCGATATTCGCGGACCACATTCCCGTAATTCCAGACTTGTACCACGACGTGCGAGGTGATGCGCCACAGGTCGCGCAGCGGCCGGAAGTGACTTTTCCTGAACTGGCCGACCACCCCGGCACCGGCGTAGCGCGACTCGATCGGCACCGCCACCACGCCCATGCCCAGGCGGCGGGCGGCGCTGATCAGGATCTGCGCCTCGAACACGAAATCCTCGCCGGGCACGTCGTCCAGCGCGGCCACCGCGGCCGGGTACAGGCGCTGGCCGCTCTGGGTGTCGGCGATGCGGTAGCCGCAGCCCCAGGCGATGCCCCAGTCGCCGAAATCGTTGGCGATGCGCCGGTAGGTGGGCTGCTGCGCGCGCTTGCGCAGGCGCGCGCCCATCACGATGCAGTTGGGGTGGCGGTTGGCGGCGGCGATCATCCGCGGGATGTCGGCCGCCAGATGCTGGCCGTCGCCGTCCATGCTCAGCACCGCGGCGGCGCCCTGGCGCAGGGCCTCGCGGAAGCCGTCGCGCAGGCTGGCGCCCTTGCCCATGCGGGTGGCGTGGCGCAGCACGGTCACCGGCAGGTCGGCGATGCGCTCGGCGGTGCCGTCGTCGGAGCCGTCGTCGATCAGGATGACCCGGTCGCATTCGGCCAGCGCGCCCTCTACCACTTCGCGGATGCGCAGGGCCTCGTTGAGCGCCGGGATGACCACGGTCACGTTGCCGCGGTGGAAGGCAGGCACGCCCGCGGCTGCGGGCGTCGCCGCGGATGTCTGCAGCGCGGCCTCAGTCATGGACGGCCGTCACCTGTCCAAGCCGCACCCGCAGCAGACGGCCCGGACCGGCCTTGAGCAGGGCCTCGTCGGCACCGGTGGCCAGCGCGTCGAACAGCGGCAGCATCGGCGCCATGGCGTTGTCGGCCGAGCGCGCGGACAGCGCGCCCAGCGGCGCGGGGCCGTCACCGTCCAGCAGTTGCAGGTCGAGGCGCGGGCCGGCGGCGGCATCGACAGCGTCGGCACCGTCACGCACCAGCACCAGCGCGCCGCCCAGCAGGCCGTTGCACACATGCACCGACAGCAGCGGCCCGGTGGCGCGGGTGTCGTAGCCGACCAGCAGCACCGCTTCGGCGCCCTCGGCCAGCTGCGCGGCGGCCTCGATCAGGCCCTGGGCGAAGCTGGCGTCGTAGGCGCTGATCGCCGTGGCCGCGGCCATGCAGCCGGCGCCGATGGTCCAGTAGCCGGCGGCGGCGTTGTGCACCGAGTTGTGGAAGCGGGTGGGCGACATCGCGCGCGGGTCTTCGGCCAGCGTGGCGCAGATGGCGTCGGTGATGGCCAGGTCGCCGTGGGTGGAGGCGAACACCGAGGGCAGCGTGGCCGGGCTGCGGCCGGCGGCCTCGCAGGCGGCCAGCGCGACCTGCAGCGCCACCGCCACCGACTCCGGCGCGCGGCGGCGCTCGTTGGGCGGCAGCAGCTGTGGCGAGGGTTTTCCGGGGGCGGCCTCCGGCTGCGCGCCTTCGGCCGCGAACGCACGCGCGGCCTCCCAGGACGGCAGGCCGTCGGCCCAGAAGCCCACGCCGACCAGCCGCGCGCGCAGGCCGAGGGCCGGCGCCTGCGCTTCGCGCGGGGTGACCGCGAGGGTGTGCGTGTCGATGCTCATGCCTGCGCCCTCCCGAACAGCAGCGAGCAGTTGTTGCCGCCGAAGCCGAAGGAATTGTTCATCACGTAGCGCACCTCGCGTGCCACGCCCGCGAAGCCGATCTGCGGGCCGCAGTCGGGGTCGGGCTGTTCGCTGCCGGGCATGCCGGGCAGCCAGCCGTGCTGCAGGGCGAGCAGAGCGAAGGCGGATTCGACGATGCCGGCCGCGCCCAGGGTGTGGCCGACCCAGGCCTTGGTGGAGCTGGCGTGCAGGCCGTCGCCGGAGGCGTCGCTCGGGAACAGCGCGCGCACGGCCTTGGCCTCGACGCTGTCGTTGGCCGGCGTGGCGGTGCCGTGCAGGTTGAGATAGCCGACCTCGGCCGGCGCCACGCCGCCGCGGGCCAGCGCCGCGGCCATCGCCTGCTGCGCGCCCAGGCCTTCGGGATGCGGGCTGGACATGTGGTGGGCGTCGCTGGATTCGCCGTAGCCCAGCAGCCAGGCCGGGGCCTCGGGCGCGGCATGGGTGCGTTCGAGGATGGCGTAGCCGCCGGCCTCGCCCAGCGACAGCCCGTCGCGGCGGGCGTCGAACGGCCGGCAGCGCTCCTGCGAGACCAGGCCCAGCGCGTTGAAGCCGAACAGAATGCTGCCGCACAGGGTGTCGATGCCGCCGACCAGGGCGGCGTCGACCACGCCGGCATGGATCAGCCGCGCGGCCTGGGCGAAGACCTTGGCGCTGGAAGAGCAGGCCGTGGCCACGGTCACCGCCGGCCCGCGCAGGCCGGTGGCGGCCTGCAGGAAATCGCCCAGCGAATGCGGGGTGTGCAGGATGGCGCGGCGCAGGTCGGCCGGGAACGCGGCATGGGCGGCGCCGTCGGACGGCGCGTCCAGCCGGGTGTAGGCCTCCTCGCTGGCGCCGATGCTGGAGGTGGAGGTGCCGATCACCAGCGCCACGCGCTCGGCGCCGTAGCGCGCGCGCAGGGCGGCCACGCGCTCGACCATGCCGTCCTGCTGCAGCGCCAGCCAGGCCAGACGGTTGTTGCGGCAATCCCAGCGCGCCCACTCGGCGGGCAGTGGAGCGTCTTCCAGGCCGTCGACCCGGCCGATCCAGGTCTCCAGACGCTGCTCGCCGGCCTTGCCTTCGCCGAAATCGTTGCGGCGCAGGCCGCTGCGGCCCGCGCGCAGGGCCTCGGCCTGCGTGGCCAGGCCGCGCCCCAGGGCGGTGGTGACGGTGCAGGCGGAGACCGCCAGCGGTGCGATGCGTGCCGGCGGAGCGGCGGCGGACGACGTGTCGATCGAAGGTGCGGAGGACACCCGGAAACCCCTGTGAACAGGCCCGAAGGCAAGCCGTGAATTATAGGCGAGGACGCCTCGGCAACGGCCGGCACGGCTGCGCCGTGAGCGCGCCGATCGGCGGTCGTGCGAAATGCGGTAGCACCAGTGGCGCCAGACCCGGCGTGGAGCGCAAGCACAGGCGCTGGCGGGCGTGGACACAGGCGCGGGCGCGTGCCCGGGCACGGCGATGCGCATCCGCACGGGCGCGCGCAGGCATGCGCGGCGAACGTGAAAATACCGGCGTCAGGCTCTACCCTGTGCCGCCTGACCAGCGTCCGCGCCGGCCCGCCGCTCGCGCCGGGGACGTCGCCCACCTGGCCCAGACCTCCGCCCCGTCCGTTCCCGCCGCAAAGGAGTCTTCCGTGCGCCTGCTCGCCCTGCTGTTCAGCCTGTTCGCCCTCGTCGCCCTCTCGCAGCCCGCCCAGGCCGGGCGCAACGTCCCGCTGGTCAACCCCGACCCGGTCGCCCTGCCCGCCGGCCTGTCCGAAGAGGCCATGCTCAAGGACCTCAAGCGCGCCCTGATCGGCCGCGGCTGGGAAGTCGAAGCCGAACGCCCCGGCGAGATCGACGCCGTCCTGCGTCTGCGCGACCACGTGGCGAGCATCCGCATCGCCTACACCGCCAGCGACGTGCGTATCGCCTACGTCGACAGCGTCAATCTGGACTACAAGAACAGGAAGGGCACGCCCTACATCCACCGCAACTACCTGAGCTGGATCGACAACGTCATCCGCGATTTCCGCACCAACCTGCAGCTGACCCTGGCCGAGTGACCGGCCCGCGGCCCATCGCCACGGCCTGCGCATGCCGATGAGCGCCATGCCGCCCGAAGCGAGGCCCGACGCGAGGCACGGCACGAGGCCCGACGCGACGCCGGAACCGACGCCCGGCTCCGGCGCCGATGCGGTGTCCCGCCTCGGCCACCAGCGGCGTCTGCTGCTGGATCGCGACGTGCTGCATACCGGCGTGGTCGCGGCGGCCGCCTGCACGCTGAGCGGCGGGCTGGTGTATCTGGGCTATCTGCTGCACGTGGTGCGGGTGGCGCGACGTGCGCCGGCCACGCCCGGCGACGGCCGCTGCCTGCTGGTGTTCGGGAAACACGCGCCGCAGGGCCAGCCGGATGCGGATTTCCGCGCCCGGCTGGCGCGTGCCGCGGCAGTGTGGAAACACGCGCCCCCGCAGGCGCTGGTGCTGCTGGGCGGTGGCCCGCCCGGCCAGCCCAGCGAAGCGGAAGTGGCGCAGGCCGCGCTCATCGCCGACGGTGTGCCGACGCATGCGCCCTGGCGCCTGGAAACCACCTCGCGCGACACCCTGCAGAACCTGCGCCACGCGCGCGTGCTGTTGGCCGACCTCGGCCCGGACGCGCCGCCGGTGACCCTGCTCAGCAACCGCTACCACCTCGCCCGCTGCGCCCTGTTCGCGCGCCAGCTCGGCTACCGCTGGGAACTGTGCGCGGCCGAACCGCGCCTGCACTGGACCCCGACCACCTGCCTGCGCCTGGCCGGCGAAGCCGCCTACGTGTGCTGGATCGACCTCGGCACGCGCTGGGCGCGGCTGATCGGGCATCGGCGGATGTTGTCGCGGGTGACGTGAGCAGGGCGCGACCTGCAGGCGTCATCGCGTCGGCAGCATGCACGCCGCAGCTCGGCTCGGCGCGATTCATTCACGACGCAGCGCGCCCGCGGTTGGGGACGCCTGCGGGCACTCAGGGCACGAAGTCCTCGTCCGCATCGGCACGCTCCGCCGCCTTGTGGTCTTCGAGAGCATTGTGCTCTTCGAGCGCTTCGTGCGCCTCGATCTGTTCATCGCTCATCCGGCGTGTGTCCGGCAGCGATGGCAGCAGGTCGATCGGCGTGTCGGCGCCGTCGACGGTGACGCTGAGCAGCGAGAAGCGCCACACGCCGACGATTTCCTCGGCTTCGACAAACACCGTCGCCTCGCCGCGCGGCCCGGAGACGGGGATCCGCAGCGATGCGGTCGATCGAACGCCCCTGGACATATTCGCACTCATGAACCCGTCGTGTTCGATCGGCGAACCGATCGCCGCCACCAGGTCCGGGTCGGCAGCGGCCTGGGCCATCGCGATCCGATAGGCATCGTTGTCGCGCACCGCGCCGCCGATCACCGTCGTCAGACCGTAAACGAAGGCGAACACCAACGACAGGACGATCAACGCGATCAAGGGGACCGCCCACTTCCAGTGCCGCTGCCACCAGCCCCGAGGGCGCGGCGGAGGCGCGGATGGCATCGATGGAACGGTTCCGGGCAACGGGGGCGGCATCGACATGATGTGTTGTTCTCGGCAAGGCTCGGTGTCGGCGTACTCAGCGCTTCAGACATCGCCCGAAAAACGCCTCGGTCAGCCGGTAGCGGTGCAGCAGGTCGCTGCCGCGCAGGCCGTGTTTGGCGCCGGGGTAGGTCATCAGTTCGAAGGGGGTCGCGCGTTTCTGCAGTTCGCTCATCAGCTTGGTGGAATTGCCGAACAGCACGTTGTCGTCGGCCATGCCGTGGATCAGCAGCAGCGCGTTGGGGCGGATGCCGTCGACGTGAGTGAACACGCTGGCCTCGCGGTAGCCCTCGGGATTGGTCTTCGGGTGGTCCATGTAGCGTTCGGTGTAGTGGGTGTCGTACAGCGCCCAGTCGGTGACCGGTGCACCCGACACACCGCAGGCGTAATCGCCGGGCGCCTTGCCCAGCAGCATCAGCGCCATGTAGCCGCCGTTGGACCAGCCGTAGACGCCGATGCGCTCGCCGTCCACCCAGGGCTGCGCACGCAGCCAGTCCACGCCCTTGCGCTGGTCGTCCACTTCCACCGTGCCCTGCCTGCCGTACAGCGCGCCGCCGAAGGCCGCGCCGCGCCGCGGGGTGCCGCGGTTATCCAGCGAGAACACCACGTAGCCGTGCTGGGCGAGGTACTGGTTGAAAAAGTGGTCGCCGCGGCCCGGCCAGCTGTCGGTGACGGTCTGCGCGGCGGGGCCGCCGTAGACGTAGACCACCACCGGGTAGCGCTTCTTCGCATCGAAACCCGGCGGCTTGAGCAGGCTGTAGTGCAGCGGGGTGACGCCGTCGGCCGCGGTGAGCGTGCCGAATTCGGGCGCGCGGTGCATCGCGCGATACGGCGCGTAGGCGTGGTCGGGGGCCGTGGGGTCGTTGTCGACCAGCGCGGCGATGCGGCTGTCCGTGCCGCCTTCGGCGCGGTACAGCGCGGTCTGCGGCGGCGTGGTGCCGTCCGACCAGGTGTCGACGTACACGCTGGCGTTCTTCGCGAACGTGGCCGCGTGCATGCCGGGCGCGCGCGTGAGCGCACGCATGGCACCGCCGGCCAGCGGGACCGCATGCACATGCGCCTGACGCGCGTCGGGCTTGCCGTCCGGCGTGAGGCCGGCGCGGAAATACGCCAGCCCCTTGTCTTCATCCACCGCCAGCAGCGCATCCACCGGCCAGTCGCCGCGGGTGAGCGCGGTGAGCGTCTTGCCGTCCTCGCTGGCGATGTACAGATGCTCGAAGCCGCTGCGCTCGCTGCTCCACAGGAAGCGGCCGTCCTTCAGAAAGCGCAGGTCGCTGTGCAGCGGCACCCAGGTCTTCGAGGTCTCGGTGATCAGCGTGCGCTGCGCGCCGCTGCGCAGGTCGGTCTCGATCAGATCGAGTCGGCGCTGGTCGCGCGACTGGCGCTGGAACGTCAGGCGGTTCGCATCGCGCCAGTCGACGCGGGCGAGGTAGATGTCGGGGTTCTCGCCGAGTTCCACCTGCTGCGGCTTCGCGGCCTTGCCGCCCGCACCCAGGCGCACCACATGCAGCGAGATCAGCACGTTGGGGTCGCCCGCCGCCGGATAGCGCTGTTCGATCACTTCGGTGCGGTCGGGATAGACCTCGTAGCGCTTCTGGATCGGCACGACGGATTCGTCGATGCGCGCGTAGGCGATGGCCGAATCGTCCGGCGCCCACCAGTAGCCGGTGTGGCGGTCCATTTCCTCGTCGGCCACGAACTCGGCGACGCCATTGCCGATGGTGTCGCTGCCGTCGCGGGTGAGCTGGACCTCCGCGCCGCTGGCCAGGTCGATCACCCACAGGTTGCGGGCGCGGATGAAGCTCACGTAGCCGCCCTTGGGCGAGACCTTGGGGTCGGTGGCGAAACCGCCGCCGTCGGTGAGCCTGCGCACCGCGGCCTTGCCCGACTTCGACAGGTCGTACAGATACAGCTCGCCGCCCAGCGGGAACAGCAGGGTTTTGGCATCCGGCGACCAGTGGTAGTCGACGATGCCCGACAGCCCGGCGATGCGCTGGCGCTCGCGCCGCGCCTTTTCCTCGTCGCTCAGCGTCTCCTCGCCCGGCAGCAGGTCGGCCGAATCCACCAGCAGCGCGGCCTGCCCGCTGGCGACATCGAAGGCCCACAGGTCGAGGCGGTTGCGGTCGCTGTCCTTGCCGCGCAGGAAGGTCACCCGCGAGCCGTCCGGCGCGATCTTCGCATTGGTGAGTGTAGGGCCCGACAGCGGCGCACCGCCGGTGATGGCCTCGAGCGTGATGGGCTGCGGCTTGGGCGGCGTGGCCGCGACGGTGGTCGGGGGCGTGGCGAGCATGAGGATCAGCAGAGTGAGGATCAGCAGGCAGGCAGGAAGACGCAGGAAGGACAGACGCATGGCAGACAGGGACATGGGAACGGCCGGCAACATGACAGGCCCGAAGCTTAGCCGGATCGGCCGGACACCGCGCGCCGCCGGTCTCGCCCGCCTCCGAACCGTGCCCGTAGAGCGGAGCGAAGCTCCGCTGCAGAAGCTCCGCTGCACTGTCTCCGGAGAGATGTGCAGCCGAGCTGCGCTCGGCTCTACAGGACCGCGGGCGCGCATGCCTCCCTACCCCGCGTGTTGTAGAGCGGAGCGAAGCTCCGCTACGCCGTCTCCGGAGAGATGCACAGCCGAGCTGCGCTCGGCTCTACACGGGTCTGCGGGTGCCGCGACGCGGATGCGCCGGGCGCGCTCAGCGCCCGAACAGCGCCTTGTGCGCTTCCTCGCTCAGCGCCTGGCCGGCCTGCGGGTTCACCTGCTTGGTGAGCGCGTAGGCGCGTTTTGTCGCCGGGCGCTCGAAGATGCTCGCGCGCCAGCGCAGCACCTCGGGATACGGCGTGAGATCGATCGGCGCGGTCTTGTACACGTCGATCCACGGATAGCAGGCCATGTCGGCGATGGTGTAGGCATCGCCCACGATGAAGGCGCGGCCGGCCAGGCGCTTGTCGAGCACGCCGAGCAGGCGGTTGGCCTCGCGGGTATAGCGGTCGATGGCGTAGGGAATCTTTTCCGGCGCATACACATTGAAATGCCCGTACTGCCCGGTCATCGGGCCGAGCCCGGCCATCTGCCAATACAGCCATTCCAGGGTCGCGGTGCGCCCGCGCAGGTCGCCGGGCAGGAAGTACCCGGTCTTCTCGGCCAGGTACTGCAGGATCGCGCCGGATTCGAACACCGACAGC
>ERZ1066121.66-NODE-66-length-93097-cov-12.011285_pt1 | contig 93097 bp, 81 predicted proteins | sample MGYA00382768_ERZ1066121 | MGnify/ENA primary metagenome ERZ1066121 (study PRJEB33369, sample SAMEA5778351) | biofilm metagenome | biome: Industrial cooling water; feature: Water cooling tower basin; material: Biofilm | place: United Arab Emirates | collected...
CCCAACTCCTAACTCCCAACTCCTAACTCCCAACTCCTAACTCCCAACTCCTAACTCCCAACTCCTAACCTCCCAACTCCCAACTCAGCACTCAGCACTCATCACTCATCACTGTTTTATGTTTCCATTACGTCCAAATGAGCTAGAAGACATTGAAGTTCAACTATTGCTAGAAGGTTTATATCTTTATTACGGTTTTGATTTTCGTAATTATGCAATGGCTTCCTTAAAGCGTCGTATTTGGAATGTAATTCGAGCAGAAAATTTAACCACAGTTTCTAGTCTTCAAGATAGACTTTTACACGATAAAAATTGTTTAGAGCGTTTTTTATTAGACTTGACGGTAAACGTTACTGCTATGTTCCGCGACCCTAGCTTTTATATCGCATTTAGAAAAAAAGCTATTCCCCTATTACGTACCTATCCATTTATTCGCATTTGGCACGCTGGTTGTTCTACTGGAGAAGAAGTATATTCAATGGCAATAATGCTACTCGAAGAAGGACTATACCACCGCTGCCGCATCTACGCTACTGATATGAACGAGGTTGTTGTACACAAGGCAAAAGTAGGTATTTATCCCCTGCGCTTAATGCAAGAGTATACCCAACTTTATCAACAAGCAGGAGGTCAACAAGCTTTCTCCCAATATTACACCGCAGCTTATGATGGCGCGATGTTCTCGCCTTCCTTGAAAGAAAATATTGTATTTTCCGCACATAACTTAGTCACAGATTCGTCTTTCAATGAATTTAATGTAATTTTGTGCCGCAATGTTTTAATTTACTTTAACAAAAAGCTACAAGACAAGGTTCACGAACTATTATATAACAGCCTAAGAAGATTTGGTATTTTGGCATTAGGAAGGCATGAATCATTGTTTGGCACAATTCATCAATCAGATTATGAAGCATTAGATGCTCAAGAACGACTTTTTCGGAGGGTGACGTTATGAAATATGAATTAGCAGTGATTGGCACATCACTAGGAGGTTTACAATCACTTTCAATAATTTTATCGGGTTTTCCAAAAAGTTTGCCTATAGCAATAGCAATAGTTCAACATCGTCACATATCTTCAGCTAGTGAATTAGTTAATGCTTTACAACAATATAGTTTATTGCCAATTATAGAGGCAGAAGATAAACTAAATATTGTCGCTGGAAATATTTATCTTGCCCCTGCAAATTATCATTTACTTGTCGAATTGGGTCATTTTGCCTTGTCAACCGAGGCGCCTGTTTGTTATGCTAGACCTTCAATTGATGTACTATTTGAAACAGCAGCTGACGCTTACCTCGAACAAGTCATTGGTGTAATTTTAACTGGTGCAAATCATGATGGCGCCAGAGGACTAGCTAAAATTGAAGCTTATGGTGGTTTTACAATAGTTCAAGAACCAAGTACCGCAATTTGTTCAACTATGCCAAAAGCAGCAATAACCGCAGTTCCAAAAGCAAAAATTTTACCTCTAACAGAAATTGCTCCTTTTCTAATCAATCTTTGTAGCAATGCCCACCTTACTTATTAAAAATTATCATTACCACCTACTCATACCACAATTTATGTATTATAATGTAATACATAGAGATTTGTAGCATATAATATTTGTTTCAAGTCTAAGACAAGTCAATATCCTGTAAACACCGCTTAAAAAAAGCTATCCTTGAAAAAATTTGTATAAAATGTGGTCTACTTTTAGCTATAAGCTTTAATCGCTAAATAGTTATGTAAACTTGTATCCCCAATTTAGCTCCATCAGTGTTATAAAACTGAAGTATGGATTTTGATTATTTTAGAGGCAATGACGGCTCTGCCGAAAATAGAAATCGTCACAACCTGCTAGCTAGTGGTTGGAGACCGTTTAACCGTGATTTTAACGTTAAGTATTTTTGGGAAGTGCTTTGGAACGATACACAGGAGTTAACTCAAAGGAGCGTTAATTTAGCAAGCTTTTACGCTGATGCTTTAGGACGACGAGATTACAGTTGGTGGGCAAACATCTTAAACGTAGCTTCCGATTATACCCGTGCGGAGTTTGAGAAGTATTGGAATTTTATTACCCCCCAACCTTTAACACCCGACCATCGTTACAAAGATGTTTTAAGTACCGAAACTCCCATCATCCAGTTTGTTAGTCGCAATAGTATCCCTATCGATTACGTTTTGAATCGTTTGCAAGAAATAACAGTTTTGCGAAGCTTAGAAATTCTTGGTCGTCCCGATATTATCACACAATACTACTCAGAGCGCGATTTTTATTTTCCACCAGAGAAATTTATTAGCTGGGAACGTCTTGATGTTCTCAACACCGTTTACGCTTACTGGTCAGAGTATGATGTTTGGTTACAAATTGACCCATACGACCGTGGACGGCGCCATTATTCTTTGATGGCCAGAACTTTGGCGCCTTTAATCAACAAAGCGACGTATGATTTAGCAGTAATGCTAAGTGGATACCAAAGTCGTGTAGGCAAAGTCCAAAGTCAATATCCAATTCGTACCTTTCCTTCAGGTATTCAAAATTTCACTGATACCGTACAACAAACTGTTTTAAACCAAAATCAGCTAGCGGTTTTAGTGCATGGAGAACCAGGAACAGGAAAAACAGCATGGACACAAGCTGTTGCCAAAGAAATATTAGTACCACTTGGGTATGTAATATTTATTTTAGACCACGATGCCATTACAAACTTCGTTCCACCCACGTACTTAGAACGCATTTGTATAATTATTAATGAAGCCGATAACTTAGCGCAAAATCGTGCATCAGAAGTTGCTCAGTATAATAACAAAACCGAACATATTCTTAGCTTACTCGACGGAACACTCTATCAAAGTGTTATCGATGAAGGTGGTATTCAAATTCAACAAAAATTAGTCATTTTATTGACATGTAATACAACAGAGCGTCTAGACCCTGCTATGTTGCGTAAAGGTCGCGTAGATTTAATGTGTGAATTTATACAAAAATACGTTTAGGAACGGCTGGAGACAGCCATTCCACAACTATGCAATTAAACCTATAATTTGCCTTTGTTAACAAAATTAAATAGTGAATGTACCCTGGAAAAAGCCCTATTAAAACTGAAGATTGGGCATTTAATTCACAAAGCAAACAGCTTTGCGTTTTTTTTGCACCCTGATGAGTCAAATCTCCATCCTACTAACAGGATAACACCAATTAGCACATTACGAATCACTAAATTGTTAAACCATAACAATTAGCTTGGTTTTATATTAAATAAATCTGTAATTGATTTACAAAATAAATTTATAAAGATTGTATCAAAACTGGCGCCCCCAATCTTCACGCCAACGTTCTACGACAACTTTTGTTTGTGTAAAAAATTCAACTGCGTGATTACCTTGTCCGTGTAAATCACCAAAGAAACTTTCTTTCCAACCACTAAATGGGAAGAAAGCCATCGGCGCCGCAACACCAATATTGATACCAATATTACCAGCCTCTGCACAAGAGCGAAATTTGCGTGCGGCGCCTCCACTAGTAGTAAATAAACAAGCCATATTTCCGTATTGACCACTATTTACGAACGATATAGCTTCATCTATTGTATTAAGATGAATTAAGCTTAATACTGGCCCAAAGATTTCAGTCTTCGCAATCTCCGAATTTGGATCAACGTCTTGTAAAATCGTCGGACGCACAAAGTAGCCGTTTTCATAACCGCTAACTTGTGGTTGGCGTCCATCAACTAGTAATTTTGCACCATCTGAGGCGCCTTTCTGAATTAAAGCTTCAATACGCTGTTGACTCTCAACAGAAATAACAGGTCCCATTTCCACACCCTGTTCCAAACCATTACCAACAACTCGCTTCATCGCTGTTTCAGTAATAGCTTCGGTAAATGTTTGCTTCGCAGAACCCACAGTCACAGCTAAAGAAGCAGCTAAACATCTTTGTCCTGCACAACCAAAAGCACTATCAGCAGCAATGCGAGTAGTCATGGTCATATCAGCATCAGGCAAAATAATAATTGGATTTTTTGCTCCACCTTGACACTGTACTCGTTTTCCATTTGCGGCGCCACGACTATATATATATTTCGCCACAGGTGTAGAACCAACAAAACTAATTGCCCGAATGCTAGAATTATCAAGAATAGCGTCTACAGCTTCTTTAGCGCCATTAACTAAATTAATAACCCCTTTGGGCAAACCTGTTTTTTCAAGCAACTGAAATATTTTTTGCATCGTCAACGGCACTTTTTCTGAAGGTTTGACGATATAGGTATTACCGCAAGCGATAGCATAAGGTAAAAACCAAAACGGAATCATCCCCGGAAAATTAAACGGACAAATAACCGCGCACACACCAAGCGGTTGCCGTATCATCATTTCATCAATACCGCGTGCAATATCTTCGCTATTAACACCCTGCATCATTATTGGAATACCGCAAGCAACTTCCACATTCTCAACCGCACGCTGCATTTCTCCTTTTGCTTCTGCCAGCGTTTTACCACACTCAATTGTTATAGTAGAAGCCAAATCATCAAAATTTTCTAATAATAAAGTTCTTAATTTAAATAAATACTGCACTCTCTCAGTAGCTGGTACACGGCGCCATGTTTTAAATGATTCTGATGCTGCGGTTACTGCCTCATTCACTTCAGAAGCAGTAGATAAAGGTACTTTCGCAATAACTTCACTCGTTGCTGGGTTAAAAACTTCTAAGTGGTTAGTAGCTTTAGATGCAACCCATTCCCCATTAATATAATTAGGTATACTATCTTTAATCATTCTCTTCTCTTTGTGTTCTTTGTGACGAGCGTGGTTTTATCATTTTATCCAAAACAAATCCAATCATCCTCAACAAAAGCAATACTACCACCAGGAAAAGGGTCAGTTTGAGAACGTCTTGGCGCCGTTATTAACCCAATTAATTTTTCTATATGTTCAAAATTAGGAGACTGAGGAAGAATTTCGAGTAATATTTGACGCATTACCCTTCGTTGTAAAGCAAGTGGCGCCTTCTGTAAAATACGACGATTTAATTTAATTGGGTATTGACTTTCCATTGCTTGCTTTCGTAACTCTCGTGCAGCTTGTTCCAAATACTCAACATCAGCTTGTAATAATTCAGCAGTTTGGGCAAGATTTGACGTGACTTGAGAATTAAAATTTTGATGTAAATACGGTAATAGCTCTTTACGAATACGGTTACGAGCGTATTTTAAATCATCATTAGTAGAATCTTCCCAAATCTTTAAATCAAAATCTTGACAAAATTGACCCGTCTCTTCACGAGTAACTTCAAGCAATGGACGCACTAATTGTACATTATCAGCTAATTGGCGCCGCCATGTTAAAGCTTGTAAACCATCGGCGCCTGTACCGCGCATCAAATTATAAAGTAGAGTTTCGGCTCTGTCGCTAGCTGTGTGTCCTGTAATAACACAGACGTAGTTATGTTGAAGTGCTACTTGAGTTAAAACTTGATAACGCCATTCTCGCGCTGCTGCCTCTGTATTTACAGGTTTATCAGCAGTTTCGAGGTAAAAAGGTACTGAGTAACTGTTTACTAACTCTTCCACATGCTGCGCGTTAGCCGTTGAATCTTGGCGCCAACAGTGGTTACAATGAACAACACCTAGGCGCCATTCCCATTTTGATTGTAAATCTAATAAAAGCTTTAATAAACATAACGAATCTTGACCCCCAGATACTGCTATAAGTAAACCTTGTCGAGGTGCAAGTAAATTACGCACACGAATAGTTCGATGTATTGCTGCATGTAAAGAAGTCCACACCATTAGTTATTTTGAATTACTGTGTATACATTTACTTTATTCTAAATTCCTGACTTTAAAAAAGTCAGGAATTTAATTTTTTTACCACAGAGACGCAGAGTACACAGAGGAGGAGAGGATGAAGAGAGGTTTATTACTTATCATTTATGAACTTCTGCATCTTGTTGCTCTTTAGCAAAATCTTCTAACGGTGATTCATTTTCATCAGGTCTAAATTCCAACGATAATCTGACTTTTCCACGTCTCCAACTGTTAGCACGAAAGCGTAATACTTCACACTCAATACCTTTATCAAATAATGAAGACTCTGCTGTTTCTAACCCAACTAGCTCTTTGATTGCTTCTAACAGTTGAATCACTTTGAAGGTATCTGATACATCTAAGCTATCTAGATTTTCTGTATTTATAGATACAACTTCATAGTGATGTAATCGATGAAATTCATTATCCATAGACATCTATAACATTTACTTTAAATATATCTATTATTTATATAAAAGTCACAAGTTAACATAAATTAAATCAAAACTTCAAATAGTAAGGTGGGCATTGCCCACCCTACATCAAATTAAAAGAACCATCCGTAAGAATGTAAACCTTTACCCAGCAAATTTACACCTAAATAACAAATCCACACAACCACAAAACCACTAGCTGCTAAAATTGCGGGGCGCCGACCTTGCCAACCACGTGTAATTCTCGAATGCAGGTAAGCAGTAAATACCAACCAAGTAATTAAAGCCCAAGTTTCTTTAGGGTCCCAACTCCAATAAGAACCCCAAGCTTCGTTTGCCCAAACGGCGCCTGCAATAATACCAATTGTTAGTAAAGGAAAACCTAAACCAATGACACGGTAGCTAATATTATCTAATGTTTCTGCAAGACTTAAACGCTGTGGTGATAAAGTTGATGCTGTTACTGCTTGAGTATCAGCCGCAACAATATTTAAAACTGCTGAAGAACCATTTCCATTATTATTACTGCCTTTGTAACGCGCATAGCCATTGTTATCAGCAACACTACTAACATCTGGTTCCGTTACAAGCTCACCAGCTTTATGCAAACGATAACCATTACTACGATATCCGCCGGCACCAAATGAACTACCTTGAAGTTGAATATCTTGTCCTTTTGTAACAACAAGAAATGCAATTGCCAACAGCGAACCAACCATTAGCGCTGAATAACTTAGCATCATTACACTAACATGCATCATTAACCAGTTAGATTTGAGTGCAGGTACCAAAGGTTCAGCTTTCTGCATCTCAGACGGTAAAGTTAATGTTGCAAAAGCTGTAATACCCATAGCGACAGGCGCCGTTGCTACTCCAACCAAACGACTACGGCTAGTATTTTCAGCGATAAGATGTACCGTAGTAATACCCCACGCCAAAAAAAACAGCGACTCGTATAAATTACTAAGAGGGAAATAACCCGCTTCAATCCATCGCGCTCCTAACAACGTTGCCATGCATAAATTCGCTATCGCCATCCCCGCAGTCCCCAGTGCAGGTAAAAAGGGTATGTTCCCAAACGCGGCGCCGCTCCAATATACCAGCATCGTAATAAACAAAACTGCAAAAGAAGCATTGTCCAGCCAGTTCTGGAGGACAACCAGATTGACAAAATTCATAAAACGTGTTCTCCAGTCAATTCCTGAACAGTTTATTCTATTATTTAAATCCTAACTTTTTCTGACGATTTGTTAAATGTATTGGGTCTTTGGTTTACGGTTTTACAGTCGGACTAGGCAACGGCGCCGGCTTTGCACCTTTTTTAAGCGAGATAAATATATCGTAACGATTGCTGCGGTTATCACTGACTGCACTCGTTACTCCAATCGAACGTGTAGCGTTTAAAAATATTTGCTGGTTAGGAAACAAAGGAGGCAACGGAAAGTTTTTAGAGGTGCGTTCCACATCTAAGAAAAATTGACCGTTAATTGGATTCAGTTCTGATGGAACTGCTTTTTGAAAAGCTTGAGTGCGTGCGAGCGAGTTATTCGATTGATTCGTAGTCAAAATTTTCTCAGCAATCGGCGCCCCTAATGCTATAAAAGCAACATCATCATCCATCCATCCATGACTGGCAGTTAAAGTACCAAATGGTCCAATCCAATTAATAATCGGCTTACCCAATGCTCGTTTCTCTTCTATTCTAAACTGGTACTGACTACGCATAGCCTCATCAAGCTGTTTAAGAGCAGCATCAGCGCGTTGACGATTGTTAGTTCTTACCATAAATACTAACGCTGCGCGGAAAGCTTCTTCTTGACCATCTTTAGAAGTAGGAATCACCGATACCGAAAACTCGCCATTCATCCAACTCAAAAAATCGCGCTCTAAATCCATATTAACCCAAGATTTAAAGCCATTCCGTAATTGTTCGGGCGGCATGGGTGATAAAGGATTATTTTGCGATGTTGAACTATAATCTGCCCAAGCACGCGCTAAATTCCCACCTGAAAACATCATCAGCGTTTCAGCAGGGACACGATTTTGCATTTCCACCGCACTGTTATCTACTCTTAACACTCGTGAACTATTAGGGTTTAACCAAGAAACACCTTTAAGCCTAACTCCCTCACTCTCTAAAGTAATTGTTCCTGCAAGACCTTGATTATTTTGCAATTGCGATAACACTTGAGCTGGAAACTGACGATTTGGAGCTGCGCTAGCAATTTTCGCACTCGTTGGTACATTTATATAAAACTGACCAAAAGGCTGGTAGCTAGAAATTTTAGAAATATTATTCGCATACCCAGGAACTGTAGAAAGCGATGTTTTTGCTTGGTAAGCATCAATTGCTTTCTCCATTGCCTTTGAATCATCAGTAATAACCACATATTTATTTTCAATAACCGAGACAGCAAAATCCTCACTTGTGTTATTAGAATTAATATCAATTTCTTTTATTGGTATACCTTTATACGGGCGTTCTTTTAAACTGGCGCCTTTTTTAGCTTGAAGTTGAGTTAGAGCAGTTTTAGCATTTTGAGCATTTTTAATTGGTAACACCAAAACTAACTGTTGACTATTAGCAGTTCTAATATTTTCAGCCACAGGTTTAGCAGGTGGTTTAGAGCTATCAACGTTATTCAGAACCGCTAAAGTTACTTCTTCTCCTACCCAAGGTTGGATATCTTTTTGAAAATCGTAACCATTATTACTAAGAAAACGGTCGCGTAACTGAACTATATTTTTATCGATTTCTGCTTGTACCTCGCTAGTTCCAAACTGACGTAACTGCTCCCACTGTCTAACATCAGTTGTTAACGAAACAGCGAACAATGCGTCTTGAGGAATAATAGTAGCTCCTGGTGGTAAATCTCTAGATAATGGTTTTCCTTGTGTTAACAACCAGTATCCAGCAATACCACCACCAATCAGTAATCCAGCAGAAGATAACGTCAGTATCAAAGACGGTTTCTTTTTTTTCATCGAGACAGACACACTTACCCGTGCCATTGGAACCTACACCTCATCAATATTGCTTAAATTAGTCAGAAGCCGGGTTTCTACGGAAAATTGCCATTTTTATTACAACATATCAACAAGAAACCCGGTTTCTTGGATTTTGCAGAATTCAACCCATTAGAAGCGTTTAATATCAAAATTCTGCTTGAAACTGTAAATTTTAATCATGTGAACAGTAAAGCACCTACTCGTTTACACAGTAATACTGCTTAACTTATAACACTTTCATAATCTACATTGATGTATTATCTACTACCTATTAAAAACCATAACGCCGTAGAGACGCGATGTTCCTCGCGTCTCTACATCAACGGGTATAAAAAATATAATATTAAACCAATCAAAGCTTTGGAGAGCCGAGATATTTTGCCAAATAAGGAGAAAAAACTTCGTAAATTAAAGTCAGAGGTTGCCCATGATGCCAAAACAAGTAATGGCGCCCCCAGAAAGGTCCAGGCATATCAAAACCTGACTCTAATGCTTGAGAGTGGCCAAGGTAAATTCCTTGAACATCGCGATAAAGTTCTGTACGTAAGCGTGCGAGACTTGCCCAAATTGGTAACGAACGATTTTGTAAATACTCATCCACATGCGAAGCTTCCCACCATGAAGTTGCATATGCCAAACGTTGCCCACTAGCTGTGCGTAACCAAACTTGGCGCCGTAGTCGCGGTCCCGGTACAGCTTGAATTAAATCAGGCGCCCCATCCAAATCCATGCCAATTAACGACATATCAATGACATCAACCTCTGTAGGTTCGCCAGTTAACAATTGTAAATGCCTTGTCGGAGAACCATCACCCAAAAGCAACAATTGCCAAGCAGGCGCCAACTGATTATGAGGCAAACCCTTTTGAATTGCTTCGTCAGTACCTGCCCAACTAGGAGATAACCTATGCCAAGCATTGGGAACTATTAAATTATTAGTTGGTGTAAATATAGCAGTCATTCTTTACAAAACTTTATCTATATATATAAAAGCACAAAAACCCAAAAAATGTAGAGACGCGATGTATCGCGTCTCTACAATGTAAAAATTATTGAAAAATATTTTAATGCGGATGGCGAGACTCGAACTCGCAAGCCAAAGGCACACGCCCCTCAAACGTGCGCGTATACCAATTCCGCCACATCCGCTCAACTTATTCAACTAAATAGAGAATATAACACATAAATCTAGTTATGGCGATAGGGGAGTGAAAAAAAATTTAACATGAGTGAAACTAACTTGCGCTACAGCAAGGTTTTAAAATGCTGCTAACGTAGTGAAGCAGTTCGTAATACTTAATTTTTTATTGTGGACAGCATAAAGCTCAAATGCTGTCATAATCTAGAATTAACCCTTGGGTCGCTGGTATGAAAAAGCGTGTAGGTCTATTTATTCAATCTTGTTGAAGCTAAAAGATGAAGTTTGACAAAATATTAATTGCTAATCGAGGAGAAATAGCATTGCGCGTTCTCCGGGCTTGTGAGGAGATGGGGATTGCGACGATTGCTGTTCATTCTACGGTTGACCGCAATGCGCTGCATGTTCAACTTGCAGATGAAGCGGTTTGTATCGGGGAACCTGCTAGTGCTAAAAGTTATTTGAATATACCTAATATTATTGCGGCAGCTTTGACTAGGGGAGCCACTGCTATTCATCCTGGTTATGGTTTTCTTTCAGAAAACGCACGCTTTGCTGAAATTTGTGCTGACCATAAAATTGCATTTATTGGTCCATCACCAGAATCAATTCGGTTGATGGGGGATAAGTCAACGGCGAAAGAAACGATGCAGCGTGCTTCTGTGCCAACAGTTCCAGGCAGTGACGGGTTAGTAGAATCAGAAAGTGAGGGATTAGCGATTGCACGAAAAATTGGCTATCCCGTTATGATTAAAGCTACCGCCGGAGGTGGTGGACGTGGTATGCGATTGGTACATTCAGAAAGCGAATTTGTCAAACTATTTTTAGCAGCACAAGGAGAAGCAGGCGCCGCATTTGGTAACTCTGGTGTTTATATTGAAAAATTTGTCGAACGTCCCCGCCACATCGAGTTTCAAATCTTAGCAGATAATTACGGTAATGTAGTACATTTATTTGAGCGTGACTGTTCGATTCAACGTCGTAATCAAAAGTTATTAGAAGAAGCTCCAAGTCCTGCTTTAGACCCCGAACTACGCGAAAAAATGGGACTAGCTGCAATCAAAGCTGCTCAATTTATTAATTACAGCGGCGCCGGAACCATTGAATTTTTGCTTGACCGTTCGGGACAATTTTACTTCATGGAAATGAACACCCGTATTCAAGTCGAACACCCTGTAACAGAAATGATTACTGGTGTTGATTTAGTGGTAGAGCAAATACGTATAGCTCAAGGAGAAAGACTAAAATTTACACAAGACCAAATATTACTTCGAGGTCACTCAATAGAGTGCCGTATAAACGCTGAAGACCCAGACCACGATTTTCGTCCGGCGCCAGGTCGTATTAGTGGCTACCTTCCACCAGGTGGGCCAGGTGTAAGAATAGACTCTCACGTTTATACCGACTACCAAATACCACCTTACTACGATTCCCTAATTGGTAAATTAATCGTATGGGGTCCCGACCGTCCAACAGCCATAACCCGAATGAAGCGCGCGCTGCGTGAATGCGCTATCACCGGACTGCCCACAACAATAGGATTCCATCAAAAAATTATGGAAACTCCTCAATTCCTCAAAGGTGAGGTATACACCAACTTTGTCCAAGAAATGAACGAAAACAAAGTATAAAGTGCTGAGTGCTGAGTGCTGAGTGACAAAAAACTCAGCACTCAGCACTCAGCACTCTCTAACTCATCATCGTCAACAACCCTTGCTGTCCAAGTAAAATCTCGCGTATTAAGCTAACGATACCCACCCAAATAATTGGGGTAATATCCACCCCACCAATAGGTGGAACAATTTTGCGCGTTGGAATCAAGAAAATTTCAGTTGGCAGCGCTACTAGATTAAATGGAAAGCGCTTTAAATCTACTTGTGGGTACCACGTCAGGACTATACGGAAAATAAACAGAAAAATCATTAGTCCTAACAACGGACCAAGTATCAAAGTTGTAATATCTACAGGTGTCATAGGTTGTATACTGAATAACCTTAAGCTTTGTTAAGACTTCTTTCATCTTAGCGCGAAGGTGAAATGGGCAAAACTCGTACAGTTAATTTCTTTTACTCCTTTTCAAGTACGCTATACACTATTAGAATTGTTAGTAAGTATGTAATAAAAGGTTGGTTTAAAGTTATGACACCTTCTTTAGCAAATTTTCTTTGGAGTCTACTTGCGGGTACATTGATTGTCGTGGTTCCTGCAACCGTGGGATTGATATTTGTCAGCCAAAAAGATAAAATCCAGCGCGGCTAGAATTTTGAGAGTCAGCGTGACTCTTAAAATTGTCTAAAGTCTTGACAGATTCTACTTTCCCCTAATTTTGGAAAAAATCTTCTAAAATTAGGGGAAAGTCCTGTATCTAATCATGATGCCTCTTGTACATATATTGTTAATGTGACTTGTTACAGTAGAGTTTTTAATATTAAGCCGCTAACATAGATTTTGAGTAATGGTAAAAGATAATGCTAATTTTTGAGCTGACAAGCGCCAGTGTTCTGGCTCAAGTAAATGTAGGCGCCACCCCAGCTACTTTTTTAGGGATTTTCCTGGCTGTGGCTGGGGCAGCTCTCTATTTCATTCGTAACGTTAAACCAGAATTAGCGCGCGACCACGATATATTTTTTGCGGCAGTTGGTTTGCTTTGCGGGTTTATATTAATATTTCAAGGTTGGCGCCTTGACCCGATTTTGCAATTTGGTCAATTAATGCTTGTAGGGTCAACAGTGTTTTTTGCTTATGAGAGTATTCGTTTGCGAAGTATTGCAACCGAACAAGCAAAGCGCAATACACCAATTGTTGACGAAGACCGTCCTGTTAGTAAAAACTACGGAAGTTATCGTAGAACTTCTAAAGCCGAACGGGTAGACATGGACTTAGAGCCACTTCCTTATTATGAGGACGACGAATATCAAGAACGTCCTCGAATTCGTGGTAGTAATTCCGAACGGCGCCCTAGAAGCGGTTACGATGATTATCAAGATTCGGACGTAGATTCTTCACGTCGAACATCGCGTCGCAGTAGTAACGATAGAAATGATTTAACTACCGATAAACCCGCTCGGAAGAGAACATCTCGTACAGAAGGTCGTACTTCCCCAAGGTTTGATGACGACGATTGGAATTCTTCAAGCTCTTCAAGGGGGGGCAATAACGAAGATTGGGATAGCCCAGCTAGCGAAGAACGTAGAACTTCACGTCGTGGCAGCAGTTCCGAACGCCCAGAAACTCGTTCCAACGATGATGTTGCACCAACGAGACCTAGACGCAGAAGACCTTCTTCAGAAGGAGCGCGTTCAGATAATTTCGATATAGATGAATCAATACCAACTGCTGATTATACACCGCTTGAGCAACCAAAAGAAAGACCAGAGCGACCAAATAAGTTTGATGATGACGATTTGCCAATGAGCTAGTAATATTACACTGACCTGTTTTAATTTAAATAGGTGAGCGTGAACCCGATGGAAAATAGTGAAGGTGAACTTATATTTTGCACCTAAATGGCTCCAAAATAAAATCTATTGGAGTCTACTTTTTAGTTTAGTTGTTACTTCTTGCAGTTCTGACAATATTCCTATAGGTCCGACATCGCTCAACAGTCGTTTTACCGAAGAACAACCAGCGTTGAGCGGTAACGGACGTTTTTTAGCGTTTATTTCAAACCGTAACGGTGCCCATCAACTACTAGTATACGATTTGCAACAGCAAGAATTCTTTCGTATCCCACGTTTAACCCGACCCGATACAATTATTGAGAGTCCGAGTTTAAGCTACACAGGACGTTATGTCGCTTATATTACAAGCGACCAAGGTAGACCCGTTATTGGACTATACGACCGTGCTGCCCAACAGTCGCAGATTCTAACCCCAATTTATCGCGGCTGGGTGCGTAATCCTAACATTAGTCCAGATGGACGATATGTAGTATTTGAAACTAGCGCACGTGGTCAATGGGATATTGAAGTACTCGACCGAGGTCCAAATATTGAACTAGATATTCCAAATGGGGCGCCAATCAATCCACCCTAATATTTAGTATGGCTAGTATGGCTACATAAAAGCATGACAAATAAATCTATTTTTATACCCTTATTGTTAAGCTTAGGCTTTTTAGGTGGATGTGGTGGATATCCACGTATATTAAGCTATCCTTTTGACCCAGGTGGCAGAGGTCTAAATAGTTTTGCTTCAGAATTAAATCCTCAAATATCAGGTAGATACATTGTTTTCACTAGCGACCGTAGAGGCAGTCAAGATGTATACATGTTTGATACAGCTACACGCTTCTTAATCGATTTACCAGGCTTAAATTCATTTGACACAATTACCTCACATCCCAGCGTTACAGAAAGCGGTCGCTACATCGTATTTGCCGCAAGTCGTCAAGGAAGGTCAGGTATATTTATTTACGATAGAGAAACGCGACAATCACGCAATTTAACGACAAATTTGCAGGCAGAAGTTCGCAATCCTACTATTAGCGCAGATGGTAGTAGAATTGCTTTCGAGACAACAGTAAACGGTCAATGGGACATATTAGTGTACGACCGAGCATCAGGACAACCCCTAAACATCCCCCAAGACCCAAGATAAAACAGTGCTGAGTGCTGAGTGCTGAGTGCTGAGTAATTATTTATAACTCCTAACTCCTAACTCCTAACTCCTAGCTCCTGACTCCTAGCTCCTGACTCCTGACCCTAACTCCTAACTTTCTTCTTCTTTTTTTACTGCCTCAATTAAAGAGCGAACTTGTTGTGTTCCTTCAGATGGCTCAAATTTGAGGGGAAATTTTCCACGCTTGAGCATTCGTAATCCTAGAGGAGCAATACTCAATAAACCATTGAGGTCTTGAAATTGATTCCCAACTACTTGTAACCCAAATTTACGCTCATCAATCCAACCACCATTTTTGACTAAATCAATTAAAACTTTACGGTGACGAATTGAGCGACCATCGCTTTTTTGTTTCCGCTCTAGAATTTCTTGTTTAATTTTAGTGATTTGATCTAAAGGAGCAACATCCATTGGACAAACTGAGTTGCAATTATAACAACGAGTACACCCCCAAACACCTTTACTATCGCATGTTAAATTTTCTAACCTATTTTCTGTGTCGTTGTCGCGTGAGTCTGCTACCATTCGATATGCTTTTGCCAGCGCATGAGGCCCTACAAAATTTTGATTCACCTCGCGCGCATTACATTCTGAATAACAGGCGCCACACATAATACAATTACCAGTTTGGTCAAGAAGTGCGCGCTCAGATGGTGTTTGTAAAAATTCACGTTCTGGTACTTGTCGTCCAGCAGTACTAACATATGGTGCCACAGCTTCAAGATTGTCCCAAAAAGGGTTCATATCAACTATTAAATCTTTAATAACAGGCATATTACCCAGAGGCGCCACTGTTAAAACTGGTTTGCCTTCGTAAGTATTTGTTGTAGCTGTATTTTCATATGATGATTTTAAGAACTCAATCTCGCTGCCAACATTTTCTTTACAAGCCAAAGCCGAACGTCCGTTGATTCTAAGAGCACAACTACCGCAAATAGTGTTACGGCAATTCTTACGGAATGCGAGAGTTCCATCTTGCTCCCACTTAATTTTATTAAGGCAGTCGAGGATTGTATTTCCCGGTTCGGTTTCCACCAAATAATCCTGCACGGAAGGCTTGGAGTTCGGTTTTTGTCGAATAATTTTAAAGATAACTTCCATATACACAAATCCTATATATCGTAATTTAACTCGGTTAATATCTATTACGCGCCGCAGTGGCTATTATTCTCACTCAACATCATCAATCCCTGCTATGAAGTACTGAAGAACCGCAAATGTCTTGATTACAGCACACTTAAGATGAAAGGCGCAGCGCCTCCAATGGGTTTGAACATCTTCCAAGTATAACCATTAAATCTAAATCCATATGCTTAGAATCTGATTCAATTATATAAAACTAACCCGAACTACCCGTGGCTCACGTAACCCTCCAATATGTAAATATGTTCAAACACGTATTTGAGGCGAACATCAACACCCTACCGTAAGGTTGTAGTTGTTGGATATATAGAATTGTTAAATTGTCTTGCCTCCAAGTCAATATCTCATCCAATACCCAAGAATTTAGCCTTCGCTGATTCTCATGTTGCCGAAATATGTAAGGCATCAGATGGTGAATTTTGATTTCTTGAGTAGCCAATACTCACCCTAAAGGTAGAAATTTATATATAAAGTGTATCGTAAATTTAATTCTAAATTAAATAAATATTTTGCTATTATTAGTCCATGCTAGTATTTAATATAAAATAACAGAGTGACAAATCGAGTGTAAATCGCCCTGACAGTGCGAATATTACCGCTTTGTTTATTCGTAATTGTAAAGACGTGAAAATATCGTCTTTACATGTACGAGAAAAAGGTGTATAACCTCAATACCCTCGATATATACTATGCACTGTTCGGTCTTGAAGTGAGTTAATGAATGCGCGCATTCTAAGACTTGTTTCTCGATTTGGGTAAGTGCAGTCGTTAAAAGCCTGTCCATGTGCAAGTCTATAACATAGCTGTTATAGAACATGAGCAGGTATCGAATCAATAAGAGCCAAATTTTCCTGAATGTAATTCTGGAACTAAGCGCTCCCCTCCTCACAATCTTTCAGCCATCGATTTTACCTTTGTTGGCTTGAAGTCAAATTGCCACATCAATGCCAGTCGTAGAAAAGAATTCTCTGACCGATGGCGAATGATGGTTACAAATGCCGTAGTATTACCGCGTTTCAAACCTGCTGATATTTTTGAACTCTCTTTGTGTAAGGAAAACCTTCACCTACGAAAGTCTCAAAGTTCTTCATAAGCAGGAATCTGCCGTAACCTTTGGATATGAGCCGCCGTGCTTTCTTGAAATTGGCTCAATATGTGGTATTTCATTACCCAGTTAAAACGTTTGGAGACCTTTATAGGATAATTTGAATCGAATGAGTGAAACAGCTACCGCGCCATTAACCGGAAAAGCCCTGCTTGCTAAAGTCAAAGAGCTTTCAACTTTACCAAGACGAGAAAGAGCTAAACAATGTGGTTATTACACTACTACTAAAGGTGGTCAAGTACGAGTTAACTTGACTGACTTTTACGACGCTTTGCTATCGGCTCGAGGAATTCCTTTGAGTCCAGAATCTCCCAAAGATGGTCGTGGTCGTGAACCTACGTACCGTGTTAGTGTCCATCAAAACGGTCAAATTGTTATTGGTGCAACATATACCAAAGCAATGGGTTTAGAGCCTGGTGATGAGTTTGAAATTAAGCTTGGATACAAACATATTCATCTGATTCAAGTTGACGGCGATAAAAAGAGTTCCCAGTTAGAGGACTCAGATATCGACGACGAAGATGAAGATGAAGATGAAGATGACGAAGAGTAAATTTTCAGCAATAGAGTTAATCAACTAGTTTTAACCACAGGCTTACAAACTGTATCGTGTTATAAACGGCACTCTATTGCCGAAATTTTTGCGCTTCTGAAATTTAGCCGATTGATACATTCCCGACACATTACTACGCACGTTGGGTATGAGTGCGAAAAATTAAATGTTACTTTTAGCAGCTAGAGTCATATCTGGCTGCTTTGATTTTTGCTCTCACTTAATCTCAAATATTCTTTCTAAAAATAAAAATACACAAAATTAATTATAAATAATCACATTGCATCTAACTTCAGATTAACACTCTAATATCAAGTTAATACATGTAGGTTGGGTGCAACCCAACCCCAAAAACTACCAATTTTTTAACTAACTAACTACCGCTAAAAGGAGTTAAACGTTTAATAGCACGACCAGCAACATCTCTATAACGTAGTTGTCCACAAAGAATTTTGCCCATCAATTGTGGACCACTAGGACGTTTAACACCTAAGTTATAGCCAACGTGAGGCAAACGGTAAAAAAGGCTTGCTATTTTTGATGCCCATGCCATATCGGCGCCCCATTCAGAATTCATAATATTAGAGTAATTTTCTAGTGCGTTGATATCACCACTAAGAGCATCATCAATAGCATCACTAGCTTTTAGTCCGCTAAAAATGGACGGACGAATACCTTCAGCAGTCATTGGGTCAACCACACAAGCAGCTTCACCAGCTAAAACAGCATTAGTCGTGTGAAGAGTTTGTTCACCGTTCCATAAACACAGAGCATGACCATACTGTTTACACGTACTAATATTTAAATTAAAGCTCTTGCCGTATTCGTCAACGATTTTTTTAAAGTTTTGTGCTTGCCCACCAATAAAAGTACCGACACCAATCGAATAACCATCAGCTTTCGGAAAATTCCACGCATACCCGTTTTTTACAATGCCAAATTCTAGGTCTATGACATTTTTTCTTTCAACAATAGCAGGCGCCTCAGCTTCTAAAGCACCAGCTAGACGACGTAACCTATCTTTAAAACCAAGCCATTTTGCCATTGGCCCAAAGGCGCCATCAGCAGCGATAATATAGCGACCCTGGAAACATCCATTTTTAGTATTAACTTCCCAGTAATCACTTTTAAATTCAATACCCGTTACTTCAGTGTTATCGCGCAGTTCGGTGCCTAGCTTTTGAGCCTGCTGAATAATAAAATGGTCGAATACATCACGGCGAACCAACCATACTGGCTCTGGTGTTTGTAGTTCAACCTCAACAACATCGTCCATTTTCCAAGTAAAGCGAATAGTATCAGCTTTAACCGAAATCGCTGGACTAAAATCAAAGTCAAACCATTCAGCAATCTGAGGAGATACTCCACCACCACAAGGTTTATACCGTGGTAAAGATTCTTTTTCTATAACTAATACCGAACGTCCCCGCTTGCTTAAATGATACGCAGCAGTTCCACCCGCAGGTCCGGCGCCAACGATTATACAGTCATACATAAAATGTTATACCTACCTACCTGAATAAAGCCTTATCAATAAGAAAGCAAAGCTTAAAAAGGGGTAAGAGGACAAAAGCAAAGGAACAAACACCCTTCACCCTTCTCCTTTTACCCCGTCCAACAGTCCAAAGTATTAACGACTAACCGAGTTAGACCTAGACAGTAGTAATGTCTTTTTCTTTCTCTGCCAGTAAATCGTTAATTTTAGCAGTATATTTGTCTGTTAGTTTTTGCAGTTTGTCTTGTAAGTCGCGAGATTCATCCTCAGATATTTCTGATGCCTTTTCCTGCTTGCGAATCGACTCAATGCCATCACGACGAATGTTACGAATTGCAACGCGCCCTTCTTCAGCATATTTAGCTGCAATTTTGACAAATTCTTTCCGCCGTTCGGTCGTTAATTGCGGAATATTTAGGCGAATTACAGAACCATCGTTACTAGGCGTTAAACCCACATCCGACAGTGAAATTGCCTTTTCGATGAGAGTTAGTGTGTTTCTATCGTAAGGCTGAATTAAAATAGTTGTCGCATCTGGAGTACTAATGTTCGCAAGCGATTTCAAAGATGTAGGCGTACCGTAATACTCAACAGAAATTCTGTCGAGTAAACTTGAATTCGCGCGCCCAGTGCGAATAGTATTGAAAGACCGTAGCGTAGATTCAACGGTCTTTTGCATGGTACTCTCAGCGTCAGCTAACTTCACAAGAACCTCCCACAAGCGTTCCAATCGATTCTCCCACAACTGCGCGGTAAATATTACCACTGGTGGTTAGATCAAAGACGAGAATCGGAATATTATTCTCCTTACATAAGGCTATCGCGGTACTGTCCATTACTCGCAAATCTTTTGCCAAAACGTGAGAATAAGTCAAAGTCTTATAGCGTTTGGCGTTACTTACTTTCATCGGGTCAGCATCATAAATACCATCAACTTTTGTAGCCTTAAAAATGACTTCTGCCTCAATTTCAGCCGCGCGTAGTGCCGCAGCAGTGTCGGTGGTAAAAAATGGGTTTCCAGAACCGGCGCCAAAAATAACCACCCGTCCTTTTTCAAGATGACGGATGGCACGACGGCGTATATAAGGTTCTGCTAATTCTTGCATAGCAATAGCCGTTAAAACTCTTGTCTGTACTCCTATACGTTCGAGGGAGTCTTGGAGTGTCATGGCGTTCATTACCGTGGCAATCATGCCAATGTAGTCAGCGGTCGCTCTGTCCATTCCTGCCGACGCGGCTTTGACACCTCTAAATATATTGCCCCCCCCTACGACAATAGCGAGTTGAACACCTGTGGCTACTACCTCTGCTACTTCTTGTCCTATGTTCTTGACCACTTCGGGGTCAATTCCATAACCCATGTTGCCCATTAGGGCTTCACCGCTCAGTTTAAGTAAAACCCGTCGGTAATGTGTACCCATGAAGTTTCGTTTTATTTCAAAGAAAAAAAGTTGTAATTTCCTCCAATTTAAGATAGCAGTATGACGACAATATGTCTCTACTTGTGACAAATTTTAGTGGCGCCAAGTAATTTTTGTGCCGATTGGCTCAGTTTCTGTAATATCTATATTATTGTTGCCGAACAGTGACGCTATAGCACTTCTAAGATATTGTACCTGCACTGCTTCCGGGTTTTCCGGATTGTCGTCTATTTGCCCACGATATCGTACTCTTCCTTCAGAATCTATTAAAAAACACATTGGCGTAGTCATGGCGCCAAAACTGCGAGTTACATCTTGCGTTGAGTCCCATAGGTAGGGAAAGTTAAGTTCATGCTTCTGGGCAAAACCTTTCATCCGGTCAAAACTTTCTACTAAGTCTTGGTTAGCAGCGCTGCCATTTACGCCAATTAGCGTAAACCCAAAGCTTGAAAACTCTTGTTGAATTTGTTTCAACCGTTCCAGGTAATGTCCAACATAAGGGCAGTAGTTGCACATCAAAACGACGCCAACTGCGTAGAACTTTTCGAGATAACGACTGAGATGATGAACCTGCCCGTCGATACCTGGCAGTTCAAAATCTGGTGCGTAGCTTCCTATCGGAGTATCAGTTGTTAAGCGCGTTTTCATTTTCCCCTGGCTTCAAGGAACTAGGAACAAAAATTTGGTTTAATGAACATGTCATGCGACCGCATCGAACCGCTTTTTGGTGTAAATGCTTGATATTCGACCATTCTATAAACCTATCTACGCCACCGACCGCCGCGAAACTACTGAAATTATGCTTTCTTGGATTTATTCTTATTTTGTGAAAATAAAGTCTTAAAATATTGTTAACTTATGCCACGGTGCTTGTGAGCGATCAGGGAGGAGATGCTCTACTTTGAGATTTATCACTCTCACCGTTGGCACACCCCAACCATCAAAAACACATACTATCTCCGGAATAATCTATGTCAATCGGCTATGTTGCGCTCGTTCTCCACGCACACCTGCCCTTCGTTCGTCACCCAGAAAGCGACTACGTGCTAGAAGAAGAATGGCTGTATGAAGCAATTACAGAAACATACGTGCCTTTATTAAAAGTATTTGAAGGGTTAAAGCGGGACGGGATTGACTTTAAAATTACGATGAGCATGACACCACCCTTAGTGTCAATGTTACGTGACCCTTTATTACAAGAACGTTACGATGCCCATTTAGCGCAGCTAGAAGAGCTTATCGAGTTAGAAATCGAGCATAACGCCCACAACGGTCATATCAAATATCTCGGAGAACATTACGCCAAAGAATTTGGTGAAACACGTCTTATTTGGGAGCGTCATCAAGGAGACTTAGTAACCGCGTTCAAAGAATTTCAAGACTCAGGCAACCTCGAAATTATTACTTGCGGCGCCACTCACGGCTATTTACCACTAATGAAGATGTACCCGCAAGCAGTGTGGGCACAGCTTCAAGTCGCATGTGAACACTACGAAGAAACATTTGGACAACCACCAAGAGGAATTTGGTTGCCAGAATGTGCGTACTACGAAGGTTTAGAGCGAATGCTCGCCGACGTTGGCTTGCGCTACTTCTTAATCGACGGACACGGCATTTTATACGCACGTCCACGTCCTAGATATGGTACTTATGCACCAATATTTACCGAAACAGGGGTAGCAGCATTCGGTCGTGACCACGAATCATCGCAACAAGTTTGGTCTTCTGAAGTAGGTTATCCCGGCGCCGCAGAATACCGTGAATTTTATAAAGACCTAGGATGGGAAGCGGAATATGAGTACATCAAGCCATATATAATGCCCAACGGTCAGCGTAAAAATACTGGAATTAAATATCATAAAATTACAGGACGTGGATTAGGGCTATCGGATAAAGCTTTATATGACCCTTACTGGGCAAGAGAAAAAGCCGCAGAACACGCCGCCAACTTCATGTATAACCGCGAACGGCAAACAGAGCATTTACACGGAATAATGGGGCGCCCACCAATAATAGTTTCGCCCTATGATGCCGAATTATTTGGTCACTGGTGGTACGAAGGTCCCTGGTTTATAGATTACCTATTTCGTAAATCATGGTACGACCAACAAACCTATAAAATGACACACCTCGCCGACTACTTACGCGCCGAACCGTCACAACAAGTTTGTCGTCCCTCACAATCTAGTTGGGGTTACAAAGGCTTTCACGAATATTGGTTAAACGAAACCAATGCGTGGATTTACCCCCATCTCCATAAAACAGCCGAACGCATGATAGAAATATCAACAATAGAGCCAGAAGACGAACTTCAATGGCGCGCACTTAACCAAGCCGCACGCGAATTACTCTTAGCACAATCATCCGACTGGGCATTTATCATGCGAACCGGAACAATGGTACCATACGCAGTACGAAGAACACGTTCTCACGTCATGCGCTTCAACAAACTATACGAAGACATAAAAATCGGCAAAATAGACAGCGGCTGGCTAGAAAAAGTTGAACTAATGGACAACATCTTCCCCAACATCAACTACCGCACCTACCGCCCCCTCTAACCCCTCTTGTAGCACAGGCATCCTGCCTGTGCAGTAATGTATTTTTTACCAATTTGTCTCGTATAGTTTGTAATATTAAGCTACTGCAAAATCTGTATATTCTCTCATTTTTGGCTCATGGAATGCTAGTACAATATTTTCTTTTGGTACACCTTGACGAATTAAATCGTTTGCAATACCTTCCTCCGTCAAATCTTCTTCTATCCAAAATTTACCTAGCGATTGGACAATTCTATATATTCAGACAAGATATTTTTAATGATTTTTGGGTACTCGGTTAATTTATCCATTGTGTAATCTTTAGCTATACTAAATCAAAACTAAATTATCGCGATGTACAACAGTTTCGGCGCCCTCATATCCTAAAATCTCTCTAATCTCTCTAGAATGGCGCCCGCGAATCTTCTGCAATTCATTACTACTATAATTCACTAATCCCCGCGCGATTTCATTCCCATCCCCATCAAATATCCCTACTGCATCTTGAGTATCAAATTCACCTTTTACTTCCGTAATACCCGCAGCAAGCAAAGATTTTCCGGCGCCAGAAATTGCCATTGCCGCACCATTATCTAAATACAGCTTACCCAATGGAACTAAACCATAAGCTATCCAACGTTTGCGCGCTCCTGTAGGTTCAGGTTGTGGTTCAAACTGAGTACCAATAGACTCACCATTAATAATTTTGCTTATATTATGAGGGTATTGTCCTTGTGTTATTACTGTCCGTACTCCTGCTGCTGTAGCAATGCGAGCCGCAGAAATTTTTGTTACCATTCCCCCCGTTCCCCACTGTGAACCTTGACCACCTGTTTGAACTTGCATAGCCGTCAGCTCTTTTATACTGTTTACCAAACTAATTGGTTTCGCATCAGGCACAGAGCGAGGGTCTGCGGAATATAATTTATCCACATCTGTAAGTAAAAATAACCAATCAGCTTCTACTAAACTGGCAACAAGCGCAGAAAGAGTATCATTGTCCCCAAACTTTAATTCTTCAACAGCAACAGTATCATTCTCATTCACAATCGGAATAACGCCAAGTTCGAGTAACTCCCGAAACGTATTGTAAACATTTAAATATCTACTACGCTGCACCAAATCACTACGAGTTAAAAGTACTTGAGCAATAGGTTGTTGCAACGTCGTAAACAAATCATCATAAACCCTCATCAGGCGCCCTTGTCCAACAGCAGCAACAGCTTGTTTCAGAGCAATACTTTTTGGACGTTCGGTTAAACCTAAACGCGCACTTCCGACTCCTACGGCGCCACTAGATACGAGAATAACTCTATGTCCTTTCGAGCGCAGTTGTGAAAGCACTTCAGCTAATGTGGCAATAGTAGATAGCGCTAATAATCCTGTTTCAGGTTGAGTAAGACTAGAAGTTCCAATTTTAATAACCAGAGTCTGAGGCATCTTATATATCTATATATCGTTGAGGCGGTTTAACCAATATCCTAAAACAGCACGCAACACCTCGTATACCCGCCTTGACATCCAAAATACTAAAGCGCTAGTTCCTCTATTATGAGGACTAGCGCTTTAAAGGTTTTAAAGTTATTTACTATGGCTAGGGTATATATTTCGTTTACCCCATCTTATTAATTTTTATAATCCCTTATATTTGTATGTAACTAAACTTTTTTAATTATTTCTTTAGATTTAATTATTTTAAAATTTATTACGCTTTGTAAATCTTTTTTCCTTTGGACTAATTGTAGCCCCTAAAATTTCAGATGCCCACACTTCAAAGTTACGGACAGGGTGAGAGCGCAATGCCGCACCAGGATGCATCATTGGTTCCACAAGAATTGTAAACATTCCCAAACGATTACCTACCAAGACATCAGTAAACAACCTGTCACCAACCATACCAACTTGGTTAACAGGCAAATTCATTTCAGCGAGTGCTGCACGAACTTTACGACGCGACGGTTTCGCGGCGCCATGATAATAAGGTAAATCTACCGCACGGGCAATGTTGCTAATTCTATTTTCGCTGATATTATTACTGACAAGCCAAAGCGATGCGACTTGACGTACTTGTGCCACCCACTCTTTGAGTTCAGGTGAAGCTACAGCAGCTTTAAATGGTACTAATGTTTCATCAACATCAAGCACCAGCCCTTTAAGGTTATACCGTTGAATAATATCAGGCGTAAGGCTCAATATCGAAGAAGAGAGAATTAAATCAGGTTGTAGTAATTCGTTCCAAGTCATTAGTTCAAATTTAGTAATGTAGAGACGTGACATGTCACGTCTTTGTCTTTTAAAAATTGAAAATTATCTTTTCTGTCTTTCTCTACGAATTCTAGCAACTGCAGCTTCGTGTTCTTGTATAGTACGACTAAAAACATGCGTACCATCATATCGAGCCACAAAAAATAAATAATCGGTTATTTCTGGGTCAAGAACAGCTTTTAAGGCAGGCAAACCAGGCGCCGCAATTGGAGTAGGTGGTAAACCAGGCGTAGCATAAGTATTATACGGTGATGGTTGTCTGACTTGTGCAAATGTTAAAGGTCTATCAGGAGTTTGAGTAATTCCAAAAGCATATTCAACAGTGGGATCACTTTCTAGTTTTATCCCTTTTTGCAAGCGAGATACAAATACACCCGCAATACGGCGCCTTTCTTCTGCCACAACTGCCTCTTTTTCCACGATACTAGCAAGTGTCACCCATTCTTTAAGTGTAAACTTTGTTTTACCTTTCTCTTTTTGGTATACAGGTAAAGCAGTTTGCTCAAAACGTTCAAGCATTTGCTCGACAACATCTTGAGGTGTAATTTTCTCCGCTGGAACTTGGTAAGTATCCGGAAAAAGAAAACCTTCCAAAATCGGAATATCAGCAGGAAGCCAAGAAAATTTTTTCCTATCAACAATGTTAGCGGCCTTTATAAAATCTTCAGCAGAAAACCAACCCTTTTCTTGAAAGTATCTTGCCATTTGTCTCAAAGACCAACCTTCAGGGATAGTAAAACTAGTTTGCACAACTTTACCATCTCGAATTTTTTCAGCTATTACATTCATTGGCTGATTAGCTGATAATTCATAAGTACCAGCCTGAAAATCACCTTTTGGGTCTTGCCAATTTTTATATCTTGCCAATAAACTCCAGGCATATTTCGACCGAATTAAACCTGCTTGTTCTAACTTGGCGCCAATTTGTTGAGTTGCTGTACCAGAGGGAATTTGAAGCCGCACTGGTTTTGCAGCAGTAGACACAGGTGAAATAGCCCAACTCCACCAAAGCCAACTAGCACTTCCAAAAATACCTAAGAATAAAGGCAGCAGTCCAATAATGAATAACCGCTGCCAACCTTTGTTTTGATAAGTCATTATTCACAGTTGATATTTGACCAAAAGAAACCCGTTTCTACTCAAGGGCGCCTTTCTTGAGTATTTTACTCAACTTCGTTAAACAACTGTTCTTCCAAAAGCGGTTGAACTTTACGAAATTCTTCAGGAGATAATAGCTCAGGTTGACCAGATTTTGTTAATCGTGCGAAAAACAAAAGCGGGTCAAGGGGAGTGTATATTGCGTATTCTTGCTCATCTTGGTAAAAGGTCGCAAGCAATTGTAATTGCTCAGGTTCTAAATCCGCGTCTTCGTCTTCAATTTCGAGAGTAAAAAGTTCGGAATCTTCAACAGGCGGTAATTCACCTGCTACAGTTAGGGCATAAGCTGTATTTTTGAGCGCTAAATTGTGTTCTGACAACACAGCTTGAGCGTTGGCAAATAGCTCATCAATTGCGGCATCATCTTCTACTAGAATTGCTTCTTCTTCCTCATCGTCACCTTGCCAAGCAAAGATTTCTACGGGGGCATCTACAGGAAGAAGTAAAACATATTCTTGCCCTTCCACCGAAAGTGAATGCTCGACATAACATTCAAGCGTGCGTCCTTGCTCATCCGTCAAGGTGATGGAACCAGCTTGAGCTTTATCATTGTCTTCAGGAAATTGTGAGGAATACATAGCCGATATATGCAAATATATTAACTACCAGCAACTGCAAAAACTGCTTAATTATTTCTTAAACAGGTAATGTAAATTAAATTGAGTCGAACTGGCTACCAAACTTCAGGATATCATGCATTTGGAATTGGTCGTGTTTCAAAATTCCTTCTTGCATCAAGCCATTGTTGCAAAATTAATGCTGCCGCTTTTCGGTCGATTAAACCTTTATTACGAGATGGAGAACGATTTTCAGCTAAAATCATTTGTTCAGCTTGAAACGACGTTAAACGCTCATCAACATATTCCACTGGCAGGTTTAATACTTTGCTAACACGTTTGGCAAATTTCTGAACGTGTTTTGCTTGAAACCCTAGAGTTCCATCCATGTTATATGGTAAACCCACAACTAATACATTTATTTCGCGCTCAATAACTAATTGGCGTAATTGCTCGATATCCTTCGAGAAAGCAGTGCGCTCAATAGTAGTGATGCCAGTTGCGATAAGTCCTGTTTTGTCGCAACCAGCAACACCAATTCGCTTGCTTCCTACATCTAATGCTAAAGCGAGAACGTATTTAGATTGAGATGAGGAAGACACTAAAGAAACTTCATTGTCTTCCTTTAACTGCTGATTAACCACGCAACTGCTCCTGGTCGGCATCGCCTTCAAAATCATTCGATGCTTCTACGCTACCGTGATTATAGGAAAATGCAACCGAATCTTTAACAGTATTATTTTTGACAATCCTGTCCGGAACTGACGGTTTACCTTGTTGAGTCCAAGACATTCCACCAGGTATTGGTTTACGTGCAGGTTGTAAACCTTGTAATACTTCAGGCAGTTGAATACCTTCGAGCGAAACAAACTTCGATTCGCGCACTTTATGCCACACTGACCGGGACATAATTAATGTATGCTCAGTTCGGCTTGCTCCAATTCGCTCTAGATATTCCTCTCCTTCTGGTAAATAATCGGCTGAAGCTATACGTAAAGCTTGCTTAGGAAAATCTTGAGCTATGCGTGCTAACTGAGAAAGTAGCTCTGGATATAGCCAAGTATAAGCAGGATGTACCGTTAGTGTTGCAACGTGTGGTGAATTTCCTTTTCTGTCTACAGTTATTTGAAAGTAACCTATCGCTGCTTTGCGAGAAGGTTCAAAAACATACCCACTAACAACTTCGCTTTTATTGAGCCACTGTTTCAAAGCATCCGTCAACCCTTCAAATAAACCTGTTTTAAAGTCACAAGTTTGACGGTCAAATACTTGTCGCACCAAAGGTGGCATTGATGCTGTATCTAATTGATACAACAATTGGGCATCAGCATTACTGACAGGAAGTAAATTTGGCAAGTCTGGTTCTGCCAAAGCCAAGCTTGATAATAATTCTGGTTTTAATTCCCAATACGTAATTTCCGCAAGACGTTGGAATCCGTTGCGACGGTAAAGTGCTAATGCGTCTGCGTCGTTTACATTAACTTCTAGTATCCAGGTACGCGCTTCCAATATTGACTCGAAACAATGACGTAAAAGCTGTGAGCCAATGCTTAATCTATCATTACCACGTTCTAGCAGTACACGGTCTACGCGCCAAGTACTTCGTGTCCGGTTAAATGGTGACACTTGAACCATGCCTAATAATGTTCGTCCAGTCTCTATAACGTAAGCACACAGACGGTATCTTAAAGGGTTAGGAAACCAACTTAAACATTTCAGCAACCCATACCAACGACGTAACCATTGTACTTGCTTGGCGCCGTCACTTTCTCCCTGTGGTGTTAGGGCAGAGAATGACTCGTGAGTCAAGCGTTCAATACCGTCCAAGTCACGATACTGTACTGGTCGGATAACAACACTTAGATTTTGGGGTAATAAAGAAGTCATTTTCATTCGAGCCGCTACACAGCCATAGGTAATGGTGTTGAGAATCTATATCTATTGACATCAATTTTAACGGCTTTTGACGTTTTGGCGCCAAATCATAAGAGGTATTTATTTAAAGCTAAACGCCAAAAAGCAAACCCAGCTAGAATAAATTTACCCTAAAGAAACTAGGTCTGCTTTAAATATATTTTAAGTTTTGTTAAAAATTGTATAAGCCTTGCTATGCTTGACGAGAAATTTGCTTCTCAAAATTAGCTTGTGTTTGATGCAGCAAAAGCTCTCGACTGTCATCTAAGCTTTGCTTAAGAGTAGGAACCAGATTACGAGCTTGTAGTGTCATATGAAACTGTAAATGAGCAACATATTCGCTGAACTCCTCATTTACCGCGTCTTTGCCCCTTCTGAAATTTGATTCCGTTGCCACTGTGTTCTCCTTGATTAATTAATCGTGCCGAATATTGATTAACATTTGCCAAACTTATCATATTGTTTCATTTCAACATCGGCTTCGCAATGAACTGTTACGAAAAGAGTGTAAAGTGCTGAGTACTGAGTGCTGAGTGCTGAGTTACCATTTTATACTCAGCACTCAGCACTTTCAACTCAGCACTTTTAAGCTATGGCTTCAGCTTTTTCAGCTTTCACAACTGGTACATAAGGCTTTTCGGCGCCTTGTGCTAAGTACTCAGCTAGTTGTGCCTCAATTTGGTCGCGAACAATTTGACGGTATTCTAGGAAATGTTCGTTGTGCGCGCAAGTTGCTAAATAATGGTCGAACACTTTTGGATTATGCTTCAAAATGCTAAATAAGTGATGCCAGAACTTCCAGCGAGTTTCTCGCTTAATTCCCTGGCGCCAAATTATAGTTAAGAAAGCTTTAACTACAATCAATTCTGGCATTTTCGCAGGCGCCGTCCAACTTGGCCCACCCATCATCATGAAACAGCGATAAGTTCTGTCTAAATATGCTACTGGGTCATATAAAGCACAAAACGCTTCAACATATTCACGGGCTATTTCTTCTAATGGACGAGTGGCAATAAAGTTCATTAATGTAGTTTGATTAATGTTTCCGTCTGCGTTTTCTCGCAGGCGCCCTTCTCTACTTAAACGATGCCATAAAGCAGTATTAGGTAACGCTTGTAACATTGCAAAAGTTGTCGAAGGAATGGCAGCTTGTTCAGCAAACCTAACAATACGTGAACCGGCACCACTTTTTTCACCATCGAACCCAATAATAAACCCAGCCATTGGGCGCAAACCAGTTCTTATAATGGTTTCAACTGCATCCGTTAAAGAACTACGGGTATTTTGAAACTTCTTGGTCATCTGCAAACTGTCTTCGTCAGGTGTTTCAATACCCAAAAATACAGCTTTGAACCCAGACTCAACCATCAATTCCATCAATTCTTCGTCTTGAGCAAGGTCAATAGAAGCTTCTGTATCAAAACTAAAAGGATATTGATGTTCAGCCATCCAGGTTTTTAACTCTTTAAGCAACAACTTTACATTCCGCTTGTTGCCAATAAAGTTATCATCTACCATGAAAACGCTACGGCGCCAACCCAACTCATAAAGACGGTCAAGCTCTGCAAGTAACTGTTCTGGAGTTTTAGTCCGGGGTTTACGACCGTAGAGAACAATAATGTCGCAAAACTCGCACTGAAACGGACAACCACGCGAAAACTGAACTGACATTGAGTCGTAAGCATCAAACTCTAACAAGTCAAAGCGAGGTACAGGGGTACTAGTTACATCAGGTTTTTCGTTTGCTCTAAAAATTCCTGACTTTTCACCTTTATTTACAGCTTCGACAAACATCGGTAGAGTAATCTCACCTTCGTCTAAAATCAGGAAGTCGGTGCCAACATTTTGGACTTCGTGCGGAACTGAGGTAGGATAAGGACCACCAACAGCAACTAACTTACCACGTTGCTTTGCTTCTTTAATTTGGTCAAGTAAATCTTGCTTCTGAACAATCATCGCAGACAGGATTACCATATCTGCCCACTCCCACTCTGCCTCAGTAACAGCACGTATATTACGGTCAACTAATTTAAACTCCCATTCTTGGGGTAATATTGCAGCGACAGTTACTAAACCCAACGGAGGCAGTAGAACTTTGCGGTTAACTAAATCTAAGATTTTTTCGTATGACCAAAATGTTTTAGGAAACACCGGATAGACAAGCAATACACGCATAAATTTCTACTCCTACCGCATCATTTTTATAAATCAATGTAAACTCACTTAATATATAGATGAGTTTTATGTAAATATGTTTCAGAAACCGGGTTTATTTATCGATATCCACTTAGAAATCAAAATTTTGGGACATAAACCCGGTTTCTCTGTACCTTAGCATTATTACTTATTTTTTTTTGCTACTCTGTTATACCTTACGTGCAAACTCTACCTTTTGACACCGCTAAGTCTTAAAACATCGCTCATCGTTTCACAGTAGTTGCTTAAACCAAAGCTTTTCGGACTCACAGCATTTTTGTACGTAAAATGACGATATTTCATACAAAATCTGTCCCATGCTGCCATTTGAATACGGAACAGTACAATAATTACATTCGCTAAACCGAATGAAAGCGGGATACGGAACAAGATTTTTTTACCTAGGTAAGCACAAACTTGTTCTATAACTTGGTTTGCGGTAATTCGAGTTTGTCCTAAAACTAACGACCGCTCTTGACCTGCACTAGGAGGATTATTGACAAGATGTTTAACAACAGTGGCAATATCCTGACCGTGGATGAAGTGAAAGCTACCATCTGCCTTTAAAAATCGGATGATATCTATATATTTGGCTACTTCAGGAAGACCTGTTGTAATGTGCGAGTAAGGTTTGTTAGCATCTCCACCAAAAACAAACGTGGGAAAAACAGTTGTAACTTTCGGTGCAATCTTCAACTGTGACTTTTTCATTAAACAGTCGTACTTGGAACGAACATAGTCAGTTCCTATCTCACCTGCTTCCTTAAGTGGTTCCCCATCATTACCTAAAACACTCGCAGTCGAAAAGTATATAACTTGTTCGCAGCGTTCTGGGTCTAACATATTCATTAGCTCCAGCGTTTTCGTGACATTCACATCAAACGTAATATCACCACCCCAAGCTGTTGCCGTCAAAACAGCCACATCAATAGTTTTTAATAAATCAGCAAACTTCTCTATCTCCTGCATATCACCTTGCAGCACAGTGATATTACTACGAACATTAGTATTAATTTTTAATTTATCTGGATTTCTTACGAGTAAAAATAATTCGTGTTCAGTCTCTTGAATTAACTGCTCACTAATATAATGACCCACACACCCACTGGCGCCTGTAACTAAAATACGCTTAGACATAAGATTTTAATAAAAATCCGGATTAAATTTAGGTAAAAATAATATCGCAGAGAATCAGCCACTGCAAGTGTTTCACCACACACGACATGACATTATAGATTTAAAACCCACCTGTAAGTTCCCCAAACTCTGCATAAGTTAAGTCTAACTCGATTTAGTGCTGATTCAGAGGCGCCTCCAAGCAAGCGCATAAGAATGTGAACCGTGGTTCACAAAATATTTTTGATGGATCAAAAATTATGCCATTTAATGTTTTATGCAAACGTTATTTAGGTGTAATGGCAATAAGCTTTGCTGACTTTCTTGTGCGTGCCAGCGTTTTGGTTGATTTTGGGCAAGACTTGAATCACTTTGTGATACTTCGACGAATTAAAATCTTAATACAATTGTCATTAGTCACGTAGCGAAGAATCTTTAAAGCTTACTAACTTATAGAGATGCTTCACTACGTTCAGCATGACATAATATATAGCAATTTATACTGCTGTTAAACTTAACTGCTTTGCGGTTTCAAAGAAGAATCTTACATTGTCTTCGGGTGTTTCGGGTAAAACACCGTGACCGAGGTTGAGAATATGACCCCAGTTACCTGCTTTACGAACTGTATCGTAAATACGTTCACGAATAAATTCTTTGGAACCAAATAAAACACCTGGGTCTAAATTACCCTGTACTTTCATGGTTTTACCAAGACGTTGACGCGCGTCTGCCATGTCAACTGTCCAGTCTACTGATATTATATCGGCGCCTGATGTTGACATGCGTTCCAATACACCAGCACTACCTGTTACCAAGAGAATTAATGGTGTGTCGGGATGTGTTTGTTTAACGCGCTCGAAAACCATTTTTTGGTAGGGTTGTGCAAACACTTCGTAGTCTTGAGGACTAAGTTGTCCTGCCCATGAATCAAACATTTGCACTACTTGGGCGCCGCAGTCAATTTGATAGCGAACATAAGTAGCGATAGAATCAGCAAGTTTTTCCAACAGTTGATGTAAAATCGTAGGGTCAGAAAACGCCATGTTTTTGATGACCGAGTAGGTTTTGGAACCTTTACCTTCTACAGCATAAGCCGCCAAAGTCCACGGGGCGCCGACGAATCCAAGTACAGTAGACTGCGTACCAACTTCAGAGCGTAAAGCCTGTAAAATCGTTTTGATGAAAGGTAACGATTCTTCAGGGTTTAAAGCGTGTAAATTATCTACTTGTTGCTGTGAACGAATTGGTGCATGAATAATTGGACCCTTTCCTTCGGCAATATCCATATCGATACCTAAACCAGGAAGTGGGGTAACAATATCAGAAAAGAGAATTACACCATCGGGTTGAAATGCTTTCCAGGGTTGCAAAGAAACTTCGATAGCAACTTCGGGAATTTCCGACCGTTCGCGGAACGAGGGATACTTCTCTCTCAAATCGCGATAAGCTTTCATATATCGTCCAGCTTGTCGCATCATCCAAACAGGAGGACGATCTACAACTTCACCACGAGCAGCCCTTAACAAATGAGGCGTATTTGCGGAAATACCCATTAACACTTCATCCTATATCGCTTTTTTATTTCATCATTTAGCTTACCATTGTAGGCTGACAAAAGTATAACCAGAAAAGAGAAAACAGCCAAAACAAAGACTTTTTCTTCATACCACAAATATTGACTTTCAAGCAATATTGTTACTTTCTGATTGTAAATTTTTGTAAATTACATATCTTCGATACCCATACCACCTATAAAAGAAACTTTTTGGTTTTTACGGAATTTTGGCTGGGATTGCTTCTGATATATATTAGTAAACATGGTGATACAGCTTAAATACAAAGCTAATTTCTTAGTGAGCTAGCGGCGCCTAATTTCGCTAACAAAGCTACAAAAGAAAGTTCAAGTACTATAAAATAAATAAAATGTATAAATAAGTCAGTATTATTTTTTATCGTTATAATAAAGTACTTTCTTACTAAATTCAAACAACCTACCTCTGGACTTAAAATCTGTATGCGCTAAAGAGTGATCTTATCCAATCCAAAGTATAATTTTTTTGATTTATTAACGAAAATGTTTAGTATAAAATATTACAAAATGTATAAGTAGATTGTAGCCGTATAGAATATTGCGGGTAATCTGCGTCTAAAGATAGTGTTCGACTTATGCCAAAAGTGCCATATTCGTAGAAAATAACCTATCATATTGGCGTATATCCATAAGTTTAAAATGTCGTCAAAATCCCAAGTTAACGTCCTACTAGTGGATGACCACACAGAAAATTTACTGGCGCTTGAGGGCATACTAGGAGGTCTAGGTCAAAATTTAGTGCGAGCAACTTCAGGCGCCCAAGCGTTAAAGTGCTTACTAAATCAGGATTTTGCCGTGATTTTGCTAGATGTACAAATGCCTGATATGGATGGTTTTGAAACTGCTGCTTTAATACGTCAACGTAAACGTTCGCTTTATACACCAATCATTTTTTTAACTGCATTTAGCACGAGCGATAATATGGTTGAGCGGGGTTACTCGTTAGGTGCAGTAGATTATTTATTCAAGCCTCTTCAGCCAGAAATATTAAAATCAAAAGTGGTCGCGTTTATTGATTTGTATCAAAAAACTGCTGAAATCGAGCGACAAGCGGCAGAACTAGCGGCAATAAATGCAGAACTCAAAAAAAGTGAAGAAAAATTTCGTGGTTTAAGCGCTTGTTCTCCTGTAGGTATTTTTCTTACTGATATAAACGGTTTTTACACTTACACAAATCCATGTTGTCAAAAAATATATGGGTTCGCAGAAGAAGCTTGTATGATTGGCGAAGGGTGGGTACAAGCCATTCACCCAGATGATCGCGAACGAGTAATTAAAGATTGGTATAAATTATCACGTGCTGGTGAAGAATATCACGACGAGTTTAGAATTATTACCAGTAGTGAAATTGAGCGTTGGATTTATGTTCATAGTTCGCCAATGCGCTCAGATAAGGGTAATCTTATGGGTCATGTTGGTACGGTTGAAGACATTACCGCACGTAAACAAGCTGAAGCTGAACATATCGAATTGATTAAAGCACAAGCAGCACGTGCTGAAGCAGAAAATGCAAATCGTTTGAAAGACGAGTTTCTGGCAGTATTATCGCATGAACTTCGTACACCCTTAAACTCTATACTCGGATGGGCAAAACTGCTTCAGCGTCAGAAATTTGATGAGAAAAATGTTGCACGGGGTTTAGAGATTGTGGAGCGTAATGCTCTTTTACAAACCCAGCTAATTAACGATATTTTAGATGTATCGCGAATTATGCGGGGTAAGCTAAAGCTCAATTTAATGAGTGTCAACTTAGAGTCTTTAGTGTTGCAAACAGTAAATGCTGTACGTGTCGAAGCTGAAGCTAAAAAGTTGCACCTCGACTGTGTAATTGAACCTCTTCCACAAGCACTAGCAACACAATCACACACTGATATTCAGGGAGCATCTTATATAGTTACAGGTGATATTAATCGGTTACAGCAAGTAGTCGGTAATTTGCTTGGTAACGCCCTGAAGTTTACACCACCCAATGGTAATATTCAAGTCAAGCTGTACCTCGATAACGAGAATGATTCTATAGCTTCGGCGCCTACTGCTTTAATTGAAGTTCGTGATACAGGTATTGGTATTAGTGCTGATTTTCTTCCGCACGTTTTTGATAGATTTCGTCAAGCTGATGGTAGTACAACGAGAAGCCATAATGGGTTAGGTTTAGGATTAGCAATAGTGCGGCATTTGGTAGAAATGCACGGTGGTAGTGTTAGTGTTGCGAGTCTTGGTGTAAACCAAGGAGCAACGTTTACTGTTAAATTACCTCTACGAACCTATGGACAAGGGGTGCAACAAGCACAAGATTCTCCACTTCTCAAAGAAGTTGAAAACTTAAAACGTTAAATATTTAGTGCATAATTTAGAAACCTTACTATTGCTAAATCTTGTGATGTGTTTGTATCTGTGTTCGGCGCCTGATAAAATTGACCTGTTACCCAATTTTGATTATCTTCTGGATTTATATACTTTTGATTTTTTACATCATAGTATTTCCAGTAAGCTTCGTCTTTAAGCTTGTTATAATCACTTTGAGTAAATAATTCATTACATTTAGTAAAACTTAACCAATTACTTAAAGTATTTTCCATCTTGGCAATTCTACCATCACGAAAGTGAAAATGTATATAATCTTGATGAGTTTCATAATCTGTAATAAGCTTTGTAATTGCACATTCACTTTGACTTTGAATAATGCGATAAAGAAAAGTAAAAAATTTACCTTGTAATTCTGTATCTTCACATGATGCTAAAACTCTCCATTCATAAGTCGGAGTTGAAATATTTTGTAAAAACGGGGTGATATTTATCGAAGTATAACGAGGATTTCTGACTATAATTGAAGCTTGACGTAAAACTTCGTAAGTTGTTTTTCCTGATATGCTCAATATTTTTTTGTAGTTATATTCATGCTGTACAGGTGCTATACCATACGCGACACCAAGTACAAATTCGTAGATTGCCGCATCTTGGTCATCCAATAAATCAGGGTCTTGAATCACACCCTGTTTAACCATATTAATTTTTTTCTGGATATATTCTAATTTACTCAAACGTTTTTTATAGCGTCCTATATGTTCATCGACTTGATTACCAAATGGCATTGCATAAATATTACTTTTTCTTGTAGGTGGCAGAATTTGCTCTAAAATTTGAGAGACTGCAGCAGATACAGAAGTAATATTAGCAAGGTGATTAATTATTTCTTCAGTGGTTTTGTATTGATTTTTTATACCTATATGTAAATGTACTCCTGATGTTGTAGAAAAGTGGACTCCATTTTTTTTCAACGTTGAGACTACAAATTCATATATATTAATTATTTCTTCTATCGACTCGCATACAGGAAAACCAATTTCTTGACCACTATAAATTTTAAATCGAAATCGAGTATCTCGATTTTGTTTATAAAGATTTTCGTAATAATCTATGTTCTCTTGATTAGTACCATGCACTGACCCGTCAATTCCCACCTTTAATACATTATCACCTGGCGCCTCTACTAAATTTAAAGCTTCGAGACGATTAAAAATAGCTAAAACAGTTTGCTCAATTTGATTATAATTATAATTTTTACTTGTGTCATATACTTGTAAAACTTGATTTTGTTTTTGTTTTAATTTGATATAATCCCAAGTACTTTTAATATTTTGAAAAAAGTTATATAATTTGGATTCTTGATTATAATACTGCAAATTAGTATTAATTTTATCATGTTTGTACGCAGTTTTAAGCATAGCTTGCTTGTGCTTTTCAAAATCAACGCGATTTAGCTTTGCCTGATATTTTGGGTTTCCAGGATATTGAATATTTCCATAATAATTAATTAATCCAACCGTCACTATCATTTGGATTAATCTATTAAAATGTGGCTGACGTGTAATAATGGTGCCATTTATCTTACTCAAATCATAAATTGGCTTTAACTTTTTAATAACCTCTGGTGCCAAACGGTACATCGGGAAGTCTGTTAACGGTAAAAACTCCAACTCGGCGCCGGAAGTCACCAAATTTAAGAGTTGAGTATCTGGAACTAATTCAATAGATACAGTATCGCTATTACCGAGGCTGATGACCATAAAATAAATTGTAAATATATATCTTGCTGAATATATATTGAACGAAAATTTAAAGTCAAATAATCAGAATACATTTGCTATAAAACTTTCATATTTAATTATTCATTGAAAACGTTGCTTTACATAGCTCCTAGCTTACTCAATAAATCCAGATTTTAATTTAGACATATGTTACGATATGTTAAAATTGCAAATGCATGAATATAAACCGTCGTCAGTTTTTAACTACCTCTGGAATTACAGCTTTATCCACGATTTTATCGGCGCCAAAAGTCAGAGGAATACCACCACAAACTATAATTAAACCGCCGCGCTTACGAATTGGTGATACTGTTGGGTTAGTGGCGCCAGCGAGTATTGTTGAACAAAGTGATGTTGAGACTGCACAACAGACTTTGATGAAATTGGGGCTAAAAGTTAAACTCGGAAAGTATGTATTAAAACAGTACGGGTACTTAGCAGGACAAGATAGCGAACGAGCGTTCGATATTAACGCAATGTTTACAGATTCCGCAGTTCAGGCAATAATTGGGATGCGTGGAGGTTGGGGTTGTAATCGGATATTACCGCTACTCGACTATACTCGTATTCGCAACAATCCTAAAATTATTCTTGGCTACAGCGACATTACATCATTATTATTAGCGATTGGCGCCCGTAGTCGCATTATTACTTTTCATGGCCCAGTTGCGACATCAACTTGGAACGACTTTACACTTTCTTACCTCAAACCTGTTTTATTTGATGGTGCGACAGTGACAATGCAAAACCCAACAACCTCTTCAGGCAATATTCAAGTTATCACACCAGGTAAAGCAAAAGGTAAACTGGTTGGTGGAAACCTATCAGTACTATGTGCAATGGTCGGTTCTATATACCTTCCCTCATGGAACCGTCGCATTTTATTTTTAGAAGACATTGGTGAAGATGTTTACCGTGTTGACCGAATGCTAACACAATTAAAGAACGCAGGAATTCTCAACCAAATATCTGGACTGATTTTTGGACAATGTACCAATTGTAAGCCAGGAGAGGCGCCGACATTTGCTTTAATTGAAGTACTTAAAGAGCATATTCAACCACAGGGTATTCCAGCTTGGTACGGTTCAATGATAGGTCATATTAAAGATAAATTTACGATACCTCTTGGCGCCGAAGTAGAAATAGATGCCAGTTTAGGATTAATCAAAATGTTAGAACCAGCAGTACAATAATTATCTTATAATAACTTATCTTATAGAACTTTATCTTGTGGAACGGGCATCCCTGCCCGTCTCCCACTATTCCCTATTCCTAAAATCAATCAAAGATTGTAAATAAGCATCAGGCATTCCAACATCATAAAACTTACCTTGCACAACATAACCCGTCATACCCGCACGCTGTCTTAATGTATCCAAGCAAGTAGTAAGCTGAAATTCTCCTTTCATCCGAACATTATTATTAATGTCGTCTTCTAAACAATCAAAAATAGTCGGTGTTAAAGCATATAATCCAAATATACTTAAAAACTCATCTTCTCCCAAACCATCTACACGCAAGTTTTTACGCGCGTATTCAATTGCTGGTTTTTCAGAAACTTGTGATATCGATAAAATCGAGTTTTGCTCTTTCCAAGTACCTGTTACACATCCAACTTTATGTAAAAGGTCTGAATTAACGGTAGTTAAACCAATAACGCTGTGGTTAACTTTTTCGTATATATCTAAAACTTGTTTTGCACAAGATTTTTTTTCTTTCGATGAATATATATGGTCGCCAAGCATTAATAAAAATGGTTCATTGTCTACCCATTCTTTCGCGCAATATACAGCATGACCATAACCTTCTTGCTTATCTTGGGTAATGACCTTAATTCGGTCACCAATATCAACTAAACGTTTACTAAGCTTTTGATTGTCTGGCGTTAGCTTTTCAAATAATGCTGCACTTGGTGGTCTTTTAAATAACTTCTTAAAAACTGATTTATCATCAGGTTGAACGATAATAGCAATTTCCTCAATTCCGGCACTAAGCGCTTCTTCAATAATTAAGAAAATTACAGGTTTAGCGCTACCATCTTTATCTATGACTGGAAAAAGTTCTTTCTTAACTACTTTAGTGGTTGGAAATAACCTAGTTCCAAAACCTGCTGCGGGAATAACTGCTTTTGTGATTTTATTTGCTGGCATAAATCGTTAGTTTCAAACACTGCATTTGGGGAAAGTCACGTTCTATGATGTCGATAACCTGCTGCTGACTCTCCTCGTTTTCAACAATAAATTGCGCTGTTCCGTCTCCCTGCGAACCAACTCCTTTACCACCCAATATATAACGCTGAATTGGCTGATAATCTAGTAAGTTATGTAACACAGGCGCCGTTAACTGTTCTGGACAAGCGGGGATCAGATGGGCGTCAAATTCAGCTTGAGCAGTTCGCATCAAATTACCAAGTTGTTTTGCATCACCTGCTTGTAGAGCATCAATTGCCGCTTGGGTAATTTTATAGCTAACCGTACTAAGATATTTTTGAACATTGCTTTGAACCGAATTTTTAGCAAAAGGATAACACTCATTGAGTTTAGCCAAAATTTCTTGAGTATTTTTGCCCGCATTCAAATCAACAAGCACAAGATACAGATTTTTCGGCGCCTTTAACTCAATTATTTCCGCGCGCTCGTTATCGAATACCATTGCGATGGGACGATTTCCATATGCACACCCTTGGTCCATACGTCCGCATTGCGAAGGCGTGGTAATTTCCCCTAAATAAGCAAACTCCATTTCACCGCGCAACGTCAACTTTAAGTTATACACCTGATTAAACGCTCTCGCCACCAAAACGCAAATCGCCGCACTCGACGATAAACCCTTCTGAACTGGTAAATCTGTCAGATAATTGTCAATTTCCAATCCACCCACCTGAAAGTACGACAAAAATTGATAAGCAACTCCTGCCGCATAGCTAAAAAAACCTCCTTTTTGCGCTTCATGCAATAAAGCCTGTTTTTCCATCGGTAAAGCCAATATCTCGCTACCTTCAACAGAAGAACGCACAATCAACTTATTCGGATGCGCTTCAGCTTCTGCATACAGTCCTTGATTTGTGCCAACTAACAATGTATAACCTACTCCCAACTCAAGATTATAACGGCGATAACCCCCCGCCCAATCACTATGCTCACCAAACAAACACAGGCGCCCAGGTACAAACAACTTCATATAGACAAATTTAAATAAATATAAACCGCACTATTACATCCATGTAGTATAAGTAGTATGCAAAACTTATCCCATACAATCATTCAAACATATGCAGAATCGTTATCAAAGCTCATTCTCACAAGATACTACCCTTATTTCCAAACTATTCAACCTACTAGAAATTGTATTTCCAGGCGCCGAACTTACTACGCTAGCAGAACAAGCAAGAAAACTAGGCGCCGCATGGGAAGATGCATCAACCCCATTTGCACGCTTCGATAATGACGGTAGTCTAATAGCCCACGTTGGAGTATTAGAAATTCCAATGTGCCTAATGGGAGAAAACGTAATAGTTGGTGGAGTTCACGCAGTATCTACTCATCCCGATTATCGTAGACGTGGTTACTATCGTGAAATTATGAATGAGGTATTAGATTATTGCGATAAACGCTACGAAACCTTAGTACTAACAACTTCCAACCCAGAATATTACCAACCATTTGGATTTCGTTTTGTCCAAGAACACAGTTTTACAACCAGTATCAACTCAGAAGGTAGTGTAAACGGAACACGTTTGCTTGATATTAATAATATTGATGACGCGAGACTACTACACCGACTATTAGAAACACGGGCGCCTGTATCTAACATTGTAGGTATAGTTAATGAAAAGCCTTTATTTCTGGTCAACGAAGCGACAAGGCCTATGTATTACTTTCCAGACTTAGACACAATTGCCTGTATGTCCATTCAAAACAATGAACTTAAATTATATGACTTAGTGGCGCCGAAAATATTCCCTCTACAAGAACTTGTACAAAGAATACCTCAACCAATTCAATCTTGCTCTATTTACTTTAGTCCAGATTATCTTGACACAGAAGCCCAAGCATCACCAGAAATGTTAGACGGAGATTCACACTTAATGGTTCGCGGCACATTTACCCCCGAACTCCAAAAATTCATGATTCCACGCTCCGCGCGTTGCTAAGTAAGTAGAAATGCTATACAAATTCAAGTTTATTATGTAATTCATTTGAACTTAAATTTAAATTAAGTTGAAAGATTATTTGGTTTTATAATTTCCAATTCAAATCTAAAAACTTACTTTTGCCCTGTAGTCGCGCCTGAGTTCTGCAAAAGTGAAATTTATCGACATTTTAGGTATATTTACTTCCGGATGCGAAAAAATTATGATACTACGTTCAGCATTTAGCTAGATATTAACCGCAAGATAGATACAATACCCCTATATTTTCTGCTACTACATAGGATTTGTGCTTTGTAAGACAAAGCTATACACGTAATTGTTCAATGTACACTGTGAGTTTTTGACTAGTGCCAGATGAAAAAGTGTCACTCACCTCACTCCGCAACTAATTACACAGGGGATATTCTAAGTTAGTGCAAGGAGTGATACCACTTCACCATATGTTTGCCACAGGTTATTTTCGCTTCCACCCTTTACACTCTGGGGTAGGGCGAAACCTCAAATGTTGCAGCAAACTAGTGAATTGGTATTAAGTTATACGGGGAAGCGCTAGGAGTCGTCAAAATCCAAGCGCTTTTTTTGCGCGTACACAAAACACAGTTTATACAAGGCACCGAGCGAAAATGTAATATTTCGTTCAGATTTTACTTTGCCATGTTTGTGACAAACAGGTATTGTTTCTCACACCTGAGTGGCGCAAACGCAACATATACGTTGTAACCTTCATAAAGTGCAAATGTCAGCTGCAACATGTTAAAAATTTTTTATAGTACTAGTGAATTAAACTGACTTAAGCAAACAGTTTATTTATTTTTGTGAATAATTGTAAAATATTTTATATGGGTAATAATGCCCGATTTAAATATACTTGTATGATTAATTACCTATGTCATCACTAAGTACAAAAACATCTGATTGGAAAATTAAGCTGTTATATGACGGTGAATGTCCCTTATGTGTACGCGAAGTCAACTTTTTAAAGAAGCGAGATGCTGGTAGAGGGTTAGTTGCTTTTGTAGATATTGCGGATGAAAACTATAACCCTTCAGCAAACGGTGGGGTTGACTTTGAAACTGCAATGGGTCGTATTCACGCAGTATTGCCTGATGGAACACTAGTCAAAAATGTTGAAGTGTTTCGCCGTATTTACGAAACTTTGGGGATGGGATGGGTTTATGCTGTAACGAAGTTGCCCGTTATCGGCGCCATAGCTGATTTTATATATGGTATTTGGGCAGACTGGCGCCTTGCTTTAACAGGAAGACCAAATTTGGCAACAGTTGTGCGAGAGCGTCAACAACGTATGGAGTGTAGTCAAGGTCGTTGTCAGATTGAATAATTTAATCTACCAAACCATCTTGTGGAAAACATTATCTTGTGGAAAACATTATCTTGTGGAAAACATTATCTTGTGGAATGGGCATCCTTGCCCGTTCCTACATAATAAACAGGCAGGGATGCCTGTTCCACAAGAAATATTAGTGCCAAGATAAATCTAGAAAGTTTGCTAGTTTTAGAACAATTCTGGCGCCAACATTTCCATCCCACTCAGCATCACCAACTTCGCACAAGTCAAAGCCAATAATTTTTCTACCACTGTTTACTAGTTCTCTAAATAAACAATAAGCTTGTTCTAGTTCTAAACCACCTGGTACTGGAGTACCTGTTTTTGAACAAAGTTTTGGGTCTAAACCGTCAACATCGAAGCTAATATGAACGTGTTGGGGTAGATTATTAACGATTTCTCGGCATAAATCTATCCAGGTGGCGCCAGAATATTGTCTTTGCTTGATTAGTGAGTCGTAGTAGGCGACTATGCGATTGTTTGAGTTGTTAATGAAATCAACTTCTTCATGACAAATATCGCGTAAAGCTACTTGAACTAACTTAGAGATTTGCGGAATTTTCATGGCGTTAAACATAATTGATGCATGAGAATATTTAAATCCTTCATATGCGTCACGTAAATCGGCATGTGCATCAATATGTAAAATTCCAAAATCAGGATACTTTGCTGCTAATGCTTGGAAGTAACCTAATGGAACACTGTGGTCACCGCCAATAACACCAACTCGCTTACCTTTATTGAGTGCTTCTTGACAGTTTTGAAATAACCATTGATTGACATTGGCGCCTGCTTCGTTTATTTCTGTAACTACAGATGTTAAATCTGGTGTTTCTGTGAGTGACTTACCTTGTTCTAATCTGTCAATAATAGATGCAGCGCGCGTGCGGTAATATTCGTTTTTTTGTAATATATCCTGGGCAATCTTCTGCATAAAAATTCCCTGCTTCCATCCATCAGGATTATCAAAATCAAACAAATCTAACTGTGGTGATGCTTCTAAAACTCGTTGCGGCCCGTTTGCTGTGCCGGCGCCGTAAGATACAGTTACCTCCCACGGAACCCCAAAAACAATCAAATTCGCCGACTCATAATCAAATGGTAAACCAAAAAGATTCCCATTCGCTTGACCTACTCCACTAGGGTTGTAGTCTTGGAGATTACCCATAATAACACGCTTCCGACATTCTGAACTAAACCATTACCATGTTAAAGGCCAAGCGCGGAATCTGAGATATAAATTCCTGAATCGCAATAAGAAACATTATTTATATTAGATAAAATTCAAAAATAGTAATCCAAAAATTATTGGTACGGACTCATACTTATAATGGTACGGTGATGGTACGAAAAATGTGTCCGTACCATTTTTTTACGGTTTTGTACCAAATTTTAAGGTACGAGCCATAAAATTGTACCAACAAATGAGGAAAATTGTACCATTCTGAGTATGGTATAGAGAGAAAATTTAAAACAAAATTCTTTGAAAGGCTGATTATACCGTTGATTTTTGGTACCGTACCACGGTACGAAATTCAGTACCAAAGACTGCTTGAAATTCAAAATAATGTCTTTCCCGTACCGTCTAGCACACTGATTTTGGTACAAAACAAGCCTAATTTGTGGTACGAAACCTCTAATTTTATGGTACGAACAAGAGTTTTAGTTAGTTTCAATAAGATATTTGGTGATATTATTAAACTTTACTCTTGGCGAAATGAAGCAATTGCTCGACGAATGGGGGAATGGCTCTATTCCTAAAAGCGAACAAATACGAATCATTGAGCGTAAACTCGAAGAAGTTGCGACTAAGATGCAACAACTTCATCAAGTGGAAAATTATCTAATAAATAAGTTAGGCAAATTAAAAGATGATTCTGAAAAATAGATGTTGCTACTGCGTAGGTAATACTAAAAGTATATCTTACCAACGTATACAGCATGTAAACTACTTAAGAAAATAGAATAGGGTTGAAAAAACATATAACTGGCACTTAGTCAGTCATTTAGTATTATGACTACAAATGAAAATAAAATGCTTGCAAAATTTATGTGTAATGCATTTGGCAGTAATCAAAATGCTCGTGTAATAAATTATTTGAATGCTGATGAATCTCTTAGTATTCCGATACTTAGTTGTCCAAACCTGAAACCCCGCTCAGAGACGTGATTAATCACGTCTCTACATACGTTAACTCACATCCTGCATCAGTCCGAGAAACCGGGCTTCTTGAGAAAGATTTTGCTAGAAACCCCTATTTATTCATAAAGAAGCCCGGTTTCTTAGAAGTTAACCGAGCAGTATTGAGAAATGCTTTGTTCTTCAGCATGACGAGAGATGCTTCGTACCTCAGCATGACAAGGGATGCTTTGTTTTTTAGCATGATGTAGTTGGCGCCTCACAAATTTTTGTGTTACAATGTGTAGTAAGGCAGTAATACAAAGCGATGCTATGGTTTGGGTTCTGTATGCTCAACTGGTGCGCTCTTCAGATTTAATTGTGCGTATGCCGCATTATTGTGACTGTCTTATCGTGTGATTAGCTCAGTGGCAGAGCATCCGAAGAATCGGCTGGACAAAGGTTCGAGTCCTTTATCATACCCCAAAAAGTTAGCTCATTAGGTAGAGCGGTCGGCGTTTAACCGATTGGTAGTAGGTTCGATTCCTACACTTTTACCAACCCTGTCCGGGTCAAAAGACACTACTTTGAGGAAGTAGCTCCAACAAAAATGGAAAAAGGGAGAAATCCCGAAACGGTTCGATTCCGTTATTTTACAAACTCTGTGGTGCAGGTGCGCGTTTTTGCTTTTCATTCGTGGTAAGCGTTAATGCAACAGAAAAGGCGCCTGTGCGTTTACATTTTCTCTACTTGAGTATGTCCTTCATTTGTAACATCTAAGTTCTTTACAGAACTTGGAATTAGCAAATTGAACGATATATGTGAGCGTTGTTTGCTGAATTGCCGAAAGGTAGTTTAGTGACAACAATCTTAATCCAGTAGATAAATATGTATTTGCCCGCATCTTAACTGTAGACACTTGCACTTGCGGAGTTTATAATAATTCCATATACTACATATAATACAAACATTAAAAGCTTATCTCAGTTGTATGGTGGGCAGTGCCCACCTTACGTTCTGGGTAAAAATACCCAAATTATCTATCAATATCACTATGTGGAAAACTTTTTATATCAAACCTAACGAACTGGGAATTTTGTATCACCGCAGCGATTTTAAGAAAATTTTGCAGCCTGGTACTTATACTTATTTTGGTAGCCACTGGCAAGTTAAAGCATATGACCTGAATGTGCCAGAAGCTAAGATTGAAAACTTAGAATTGTTGCTGCGAAACCACGGTTCTGAGTTGGAAGATTATTTATTAATTGTGCGAACTGCATTTAACCAAACTGCTTTGGTTCGTTTGGGTCAAAACTGGTTGAGCGTTGCACCAAATCAACTACGCGCGTTTTGGCGTGGTTTTATTGAAGTGGAAGCACATGTCTTTAATTTAGAGGAAAGCTTAGAGTTACCATCTGAGTTTGTTCAACAAACGCGCAGTCTGGTTTTGGGTGGAATTAAAAAGTTCCAAATTTCTGAGTCTGAGATTGGTTTGCTGTATGTGCAAAATAACTTTGTTCGACCTTTAGAACCAGGCGAGTACGCATTTTGGACTTTTGATAGAGATGTAGCTGTTCGTACTCTTAGCCGAATTATCCCAAATCCAGATTTTCCCCTTGAAGATGTTTTGATTCAAAGACATCTTGAATTTGTTGCTGCTTATTGTGAGGTAGTGCAATTACTGAGTACTCAAGTTGCTATTGTACGATATCAAGGTAAAGCTATTTCTATACTGGCGCCATCTAGTCGCAAGCTGTTTTGGCAAGGTGTGGAAGTCGAAGTTATTGATATTAGCACAGATGCGAAGTTACCACCTCGTTTAGTTGCTGAGTTAAACTCTGGTTTACCTGAAGTAACTTATCTTGCTTGCAAGAGTTTGCATTTATGCGAGGTTAAGGCACAGCATATTGGTCTACTGTATATTAACCAAGAGTTCAAGAACGAACTTCAACCGGGTGTCCACGCTTGGTGGATATTTGGACGGTCTTTTTTAACTGAAGTTTTTGACTTGCGTCAACAAGCAATGGAAGTATCGGGTCAAGATATTCTTTCTAAAGATAAAGTGCCTTTGCGGTTAAACTTGACGGCTGGTTATCGTATTGTAGAACCATTACGAGCAAAAAATGCTTTGTCAGATATAAGTAATTTCTTGTACAAAGAATTACAATTTGCTTTACGCGGGGCTGTTGGTGAAAAGACTCTTGATGCTTTGCTCGAAGATAAAGGCGCCGTTGACACGAGTATTTCTGAGTACATTCGCACGAAGACAGCAGACTATGGAATTGAAGTTGCTTCTGTAGGTGTTAAGGATATTATTTTACCAGGTGAGATTAAGACTATTTTGAGTAAGGTAGTCGAAGCTGAAAAAGCTGCTCAAGCTAATGTGGTTAGGCGCCGTGAAGAAACTGCCGCAACTCGTAGTATGCTAAATACCGCGAAAGTTATGGAAGATAACCCCGTTGCTTTGCGGTTGAAGGAACTCGAAGTGTTAGAACGAATTGCCGATAAAATTGAGAAAATTCAAGTAAACGGTAGCTTAGACAGCATTTTAACCGAGTTAATTAGCATTAATAGACAATAAAGTTTTGGGAGTTTGTATGGTGGGCAATGCCCACCTTACTGCACAGTTCGTATGCCTGTGCTACGAGTAACGTGGAGTGTTAGTTTGTTTCTCCAAGTAAGATGAATGAAGTTTTTAGTTGTTTGATTACTTGCGTTGTGACTTCGCTGACTGCTAATCCTCCAGCAGTACGGTAGCGCACGGAACGCAAAATTACTATATCGGTATTTAATGCTTCTTGAGTAATTATTCTGGCTATATCATTACCTTTTACTGTTTTAATAGTATTATTTATTTTTGATTGATTCTTTGAAGCTATATCTAATATTTTTGATTCAAATACTTCTACTTGAATTTGTGTGGTTTTCGGGTTACGAATGTGCAATAAGATTATTTCTGCTTGATTCCCTTCAGCTAGTATTTGAGCAAACCTAATGGTGCCTGTTGTTTGAGATGTTAAATCTCCGACGGGTACGAGAATTTTTTTGAACTCTGTTGGACTTTTTAAAAGACGAGTTACAGCAACTGGGCAGTGAGAAGACCAAAAGATACTATCAATTATATTACCAAATACTTTTGCTTTTAAACCGATGTTTTGTGACCAACCTAATATTAACAGGTTTGCGTCTTGCTCTCGACTAACACGACTTATACCTAAAGCTATATCATCATCTATCCGAATTGCTGGCGCCACTTCTATATCAAATTCTTTGCTTATATCTGTGGCTAAATCCAATCTTTCTCTAGCTTGCACAAGTTCGGTTTTCAATTGGGGATTATCCATTTGGATATGTCCTTTTGTTATTGCTAATGGCACCAGTCTTCCTGACTCGTAACGAGCTAAAATTGCCGCCATTTCTAGTAAATAACGTTGGGTTTGCGGGTTGTAAATGGGAACTACTACAGTGAATGTTTGATGAATTATATCTACGACATCATCGCGGTAGTTACTCCACCAAGTTGAGAGAGGTTCAGAAGCTAAATCTGCTTGGGGAATAGTTAGAGAAGCAGCAGACCTCGCTGTTATTACTGGGCCAAGAATAGCTGTGATTAGCATTAGAACTATAACACTATTTAAAACACCGCTATTAATTAGTCTTTCATTGTTGGCATTTACAGTTTCATAGGCAACTAATGCCGCAGCGAGTGTGGCAGCTACTTGTGGCAAAGATAATGACCACATTGTTAACAGTTCTACATTGTTATAACGGTAAAAAACTTTAGCTAGATATGCGGCAATAAATTTACTACCAATCAAACCTATCACTATTGCTGCTGTTAAACCTATTGAGCTTAAAGTCTTGATGAATGCTGGTATATCAATTAATAATCCCATGTCTATGAAAAAACAAGGGATAAATAATGCACTGCCAATAAACTCTATTTTTTCTTTAACTGGGCTGCGTCCTAAAACATCGTTTACCGCTAAACCCGCTAAAAAGGCGCCAACTATTTTTTCTACACCAATAACTTGGGCACCTGCCGATGCTAAAAACAATGCTAATAAAATAAATAAAAATTGGTTACTTTGCTCATCGCCTGTCCGTTTAAAAAACTCTTTTCCTGCCCAATCAAAACCGAATAAAACAATTACTGAATAAATAGCTAATCCACCCAGTAAAGTAATTAAACTCAGAGGTGTAAATTCTCCACCATGAATTCCTACACATACTGCTAGTACTAATAAGGCACCTGTATCTGTAAAAATTGTGGCGCCGATAGTAACTGTTACAGCTTCATTTGCTACCACTCCTAAGCGACTGACGATTGGATACGCTAAAAGGGTATGTGAAGCAAGTAGAGAGCCAATTAAAACAGAGCTATTCCAGCTAAAATTAAATATTCTACCAACTACAATACCCGCAATCATTGGAACTATAAATGTTAAAAATCCAAATCCTATTGAACGGTTTTTTGTTTTACGAAATTGTTCTAAGTCTATTTCTAACCCTGCCACAAACATTAAATATATTTTGCCAATTTCAGATAATAGTTTAATGCTTTCTGACTCAGGATTGAGAAGTTTTAATCCGCTATCACCCAAAATTACACCTGCTATAAGCAAACCTACTAGTCCAGGCAGCTTGAGCCGCTCGAAGAGTGGTGGAATTGTAAATATTACTATTAAAAGAATGGTAAATGCAATGATTGGGCTATTTATAAGCACTTTTAGTATCCTTTTTATTAGTTTTTGACGAGTAAAATAAACAATTGCTAGTAGGATAAGGGTTATCTTCTGTTTACAGTTCTACCTTTAGACGGGATTTTAATTCTTTAATATTATCATTAATTAATGTTGTGTATAAATTATTGATGTTGTGGTAATAATAATGTTCAGTAGCAGAGCCAAGTAGTTAAGTTACCCAATTGCTGGATACGTATGAATTTTTATGTGGTTTCGCTCAAATAGGCAAGACTGGCAACGGATGTAACGGATGTAACGGATAAGTGCTTGGTAACAACTGCAACAAAAATTAGAATTGAACGTCTAAGCCTCTAGAAACCGGGTTTCTTTGTTGAGAGATTGTAATAAAAACGATGATTCTGCGTAGAAACCCGGTTTCTCTACCTTATTAGATGCACAATAATTATTAAATTATGTTGAAGTTATTAAGTAATAATAAAGACTTTAGATATTGGTTAGTAAAATCAAAACTAGTAGGAGCCAGCTTTTTTGTATCTATTATTTTAGGTGCAATTTTATCGCAACCTGCAAGTGCTTGTAGACCTGCACCAGGAAGCACGCCTGCAACTTTGGCGGCAAGGGTGGATAATACTCCTTATGTTTTTGATGGTACTGTGATTCGAGTGAATGAAGATAAAGTGACAGTTCGAGTCAAGCGCTATTTTAAAGGTAAAGGTTCAAGAATTGTTACCTTAACGGGGTTTAATAGAACTTCTTGCGATAATTTTATTACCACTACTGGCGCCCGCTATTTATTTTTTGCTAAACCCGCAGAAAAAAGGATTTTGACTGCGGTTTATGATGGCGCCTTTGGTTCGGTGCGTGAGTGGTCTGATGATACTGAGAGTGAGTTGAGGCAGTTGGGTTTACTAGGTAAAAGAAAATAAACGTAAATTGTAGAGACGTGACATGTCACGTCTCTACGTGGATATAATTTTTTGCTGAATATAACCAGGTAGCGCAAACGCTGCTTGATGAATATCTGGGTTGTAGTAGCGTAGGTTATGTTTTTTTGTAAATTGCGCTGAAGAGTCACGGTCAAAGTTGTTAACTGGGTGTTGTCCTTGTTTAGAGCAATATGTCAAACTCCACATTCCTGTAGGGTACATGGGTATAAATACTAAGTACGGATGTACAAAGTCGGCGCCGAAAACTTCTTTAAGGCATTTATTTAAGTCTACGAATGCGTCGGGATGGAATAGTGGTGACTCGCTCTGTATTGTTACTACTCCACCTGGACGCAAGCAACGGTATACGTCTTCGTAAAATGATTTGCTGAAAAGTCCTTCTGATGGACCTACTGGGTCGGAGGAGTCGATAATGACTAAATCATAAGATGCATCGGCGGCATCTTTGACGAATTTAATGCCATCGTCGATGAGCAAATTCAATTTGGGATGTTCTAGGGCTGATGATATTGTGGGTAAAAATTGCTTGCTTGCGCGTACTACAACTTCGTCAATTTCTACCATTGTTACTTTTTCGATACCTGGGTGACGCATGAGTTCCCGAATTGTACCACCATCTCCGGCGCCGATTACTAATACATCTTTGATACTGGAATTAGCGAACATTGGTACATGAACAATCATTTCATGATAGTTTGCTTCATCTGATTCGGTACACATAACCATGCGGTCAATAGTCAGCATTTTCCCTCGGTCGTATGTATCAAATACTTCTACTAATTGAAATGGCGATTGCTCTTTAAAAAGACATTCTCCTTTGACGCGAATTGACAGCGCGCTTTTGCTATTATGGTCAATTACCCATTCTTCCGGGTTAAATTGAGAAGTGTCAGGTGTAGTCATTGTAGTAGTTATTTTAAAGGGGTGCCTTATCAAACAAATCAAATGCCAGTGGAAAGTATACATGACTTTGGCACCCAGAGTTTCTAAATTTAGAGACCCATTTTTTGTTAATATTTAAAATTCGAGAGATAAGAACACGGATTTTAGATATGAGCAAGGGCACGCTGTTTGATAAAGTTTGGGAATTACATACTGTTGGTACGTTGCCATCTGGGCAAACGCAGCTATTTATAGGACTTCACCTTATTCACGAAGTTACTAGTCCCCAAGCTTTTGCGATGCTACGCGAACGGGGTTTGAAGGTTTTATTTCCAGAACGGACTGTGGCAACGGTTGACCATATTGTTCCTACTGACAACCAAGCACGTCCATTTGTTGATACTCTTGCTGAAGAGATGATGCAGGCTTTGGAGCATAACGCGCAAAATAATAATATCACTTTTTATAATATTGGTTCGGGTAATCAGGGAATAGTTCACGTTATTGCACCTGAACAAGGTTTGACTCAACCGGGTATGACTATTGCTTGTGGTGATAGCCATACTTCCACACATGGCGCCTTTGGTGCTATTGCTTTTGGTATTGGAACTAGCCAAGTTCGTGATGTTCTGGCTTCGCAAACGTTGGCTTTGGCAAAACTCAAAGTTCGTAAAATCGAAGTTAACGGCGCCTTAAAGCCAGGTGTATATGCTAAAGATATTATTTTGCATGTTATTCGCACTCTTGGTGTTAAGGGTGGGGTTGGTTATGCATACGAATTTGCTGGAACTACCTTTGAAGCGATGAACATGGAAGAACGAATGACCGTTTGTAACATGGCTATTGAAGGTGGCGCCCGTTGTGGTTATGTTAATCCTGATAAAATAACTTACGATTATCTCAAAGGACGCGACTTTGCTCCTAAAGCTCTTGACTGGGATAAAGCTGTTGCATGGTGGGACTCGATAAAAAGTGATAGTAACGCTGAATATGATGATGTAGTTGTTTTTCAAGCCGAAGATATTCCTCCTACTGTTACTTGGGGAATTACACCTGGTCAAGGTATTGGAGTTGACCAACAAGTACCAACTCCCGAGCAGTTGAGCGAAGATGACCGTGTAATTGCCCAAGAAGCATACAAATATATGGATTTGGCACCAGGTCAACCGATTCAAGGCACTAAAATCGATGTATGCTTCATTGGTAGCTGTACGAACGGACGTATAAGCGACCTACGCGAAGCTGCAAAAATTGCTCAAGGGCGCCAAGTTGCTTCTGGTATAAAAGCCTTTGTTGTTCCAGGTTCTGAACGAGTCAAAAAACAAGCAGAAGAAGAAGGACTCGATAAAATATTTGTGGAAGCTGGCTTTGAATGGCGTGAAGCTGGATGTTCGATGTGTCTAGCGATGAACCCTGATAAATTAGAAGGACGACAAATAAGTGCTTCTTCTTCTAACCGTAACTTTAAAGGGCGCCAGGGTTCTGCAAGCGGTCGTACTTTATTAATGAGTCCCGCAATGGTCGCTGCTGCTGCTGTTAAAGGTGAAGTCTTTGATGTACGCGAGCTAGTCAATTAAGAAGGAAAATCAGAGGCAAAACAATGGCTCGTTTTCTCATCGGAACTGTACCTGCTGTTGGACATGTTAATCCTGCTTTGCCTATTGCTCGCAAGCTGGTAGAACGAGGTCATGAAGTATGGTGGTACACAGGGAAATTATTTCAACCCAAAATAGAAGCAACTGGCGCCTGCTATGTTCCCATGAATAAAGGGCTGGATGCCTCTGATTTTGAGAACCTTCCAAAATCTTTGTGGGAACAACGGGAAAAACTTAAAGGGTTTGCACAGTTTAAATACGACATTAAAACCTTTATGATTGACCCGACTGTTTCCCAAATGCAAGACTATGTAGATATTTTACGCTCATTTCCAGCAGATGTACTTTTGTCCGATTCCTTCTTCTTAGCAGGTGGTTGGGTCAGCGAACAACAGAGTTTACCTTATGCAGAATTTAGTACTAGTGTTTTAGCAGTTGGTAGCCGCGATACAGCCCCTTTTGGATTAGGTTTTACGCCTAATGCTTCAAAATTAGGACACTTGCGGAACGATGTTTTAAACTGGATACTTCAGAGGGTATTGTTAAGAGATGTAATTAATCATACGAATGATATCCGTGCTAGCGTTGGCTTGCTACCTCATAACAAGATTTTTTTTGACAAGATATCACCTTTTTTGTATTTACAGGGAACAGTTCCATCATTTGAATATCCTCGCAGTGATTTGCCACCCCAAGTTCATTTTGTTGGACCATTTTTATCTAGCTCTCCGACTGATTTTATACCGCCTGCTTGGTGGGATGATTTAAAAGCTGGTAAACCAGTAATTCATGTTACCCAAGGTACGGTATCCGCTAACCCCAATGACTTAATTGTGCCCACATTACAAGCGCTGGCACATGAAGATGTGTTAGTAATTGCGACAACAGGGGGTTATCCAATCGAAAACATTAAACTTCAAGAATATCCTACAAATGCCAGAATCGAACCTTTTATTCCACATTTTCATTTGTTGCCACATGTTGATATTATGATCACGAATGGTGGATACAACGCTGTACAGATGGCTTTAGCTAATGGTGTGTCATTAGTAGTAGCAGGCAAAACTGAGGATAAGCCAGAAGTCGGCGCCCGCGTTGAGTGGTCTGGGGTAGGAATTAACTTAAAAACAAAAACTCCTGCACCTGCCAAAATTAAAGATGCCGTTAAAAAGATTCTATCGTCATATCACTATCGACAAAAAGCAAAATCAATCGGTGATGAAATTTCGCATTATGATGCACCAACAAACGCTGCTACGTTACTAGAACAACTAGCAGAAACCAAGCAACCCGTTTTAAGAAGCCCAAAAAGCTCGTATTAATCACTGAAGTGATTAAAATATTCCATTTAATCCAAGGTCAAATTATGGTCAGCGAAGTAAAATCAGTATCCGGTCGCGGTATTCCTCTAGTAGGTAATGACATCGACACCGACCGCATTATTCCCGCGCGCTTTCTACGTTGTGTTACTTTCGATGGGTTAGGCGCCCATGCTTTTGAAGATGACCGCATTGCCCTTAAAGGTACACATGCCTTTGACCAACCGCAATATCAAGGCGCCAATATTTTAGTAGTAAATAGAAACTTTGGTTGTGGGTCATCGCGTGAACACGCACCCCAAGCTCTTGCTAAATGGGGTATTACAGCAGTAGTAGGTGAAAGCTTCGCTGAAATATTCTTCGGTAATTGCGTAGCTATGGGAGTACCTTGTGTTACAGCTTCGGGTGAAACAGTAAAGGAACTGCAAAACTTAATCACCGCAAATCCACAGGCGCCATTAACACTAAACTTAGAAACAATGCAAGTCCAATGTGGTGACTTTATAGGCGCCGTCTTGATAAGTGAAGGAGCAAGAAACATGTTTGTCTCAGGTTCATGGGACGCATGTGGACAACTAGTAGCACAAGCAGAACAAGTTAAAGCCACTGCCGCAAAATTACCTTACATAAGCTGGGCAGCATAATAGGGTGCGTGATGCTTACAGCAAATCATCAACAAACATTACAATTGTTAAAGTAGCGTCACGCACCATATCGCTTAGTCATACTTGTATCAATTGATTAAAATATGGAGATAAGCTTCGGCGACAGTAAACTACAAAAAATATGCGAGCAAGAAGACCTAGCACAAAGAAAATTGGGAATTCCGCAAATATGTTAAAAGGAGATCGTGCTGGTGAATTCGCTGTAGACCTACAGGGTGGTAAACGTCTAGATTTAAAGCGGCAAATGACCCTATCCCTTTGACGGAGGATGAAAGTGTTGATTGGTTAAGAGTTACTGCTGTTTGTATTATTTATATAGGAGATTATCATGATTGAAGCCAACCGTCCCTTTACTCCAGATTGGGTATCTGCCCCTGGTGATACTATTGCTGACTTATTGGAAGAACGCAATTGGACACAAGCACAGTTAGCAGAACAATTGGGTTACGCAACCGAACATATCAGCCTACTTATGGATGGTAAAGTACCTATAAACGAAGAAATAGCTTTAAAGCTAGAGCTAGTATTGGGGAGTACAGCCGCATTTTGGCTAAATCGTGAAGCCCAGTATCGTTTGGGACTTGCTAGGATACAACAAAAGTAGTTTCAGGAGAAAACCGCCTAGTAATTGCTTTCTTAAACTCTCTTATACAAATTAAAAGCGCAAATGGTAAGTTTACAGGCGCCATCTTAAGTCAAGGAGCAAGAAACATGTTCGTTTCCGGTTCTGGAGTGCATGTGGAGATAAGCGTATGATTTGTGATGCTTACAATAATCATTAGTAAAGCCTATACTTCAAGTGGCATCACGCACTATTTTTTTTTTAGTAAAAATTTACAATTGCATAAAGGCATATTGGTTGCCCCTATTAAACAGTAGGAAATCATTTAATTGACCTCGGACAAGCTATTTCCAGTTCAATCATAATAATTTAAGGGTAACAAAATGTCTTGTGACGCACTTAAGGTAACTTATAGCATACAACCAGATTTGCTGGCAGAGGCGGCTAATATTGTGGCTTTAGCTTTCCCGGAAACTCGGTTCAAGTTATTGTATAGACAAGCTAGCTGTTCTGAAGCAGCTTTTATTTTTCTAAAAAATCAGTATGACTTGTTAGCTCCAAAAATTGGCAGCAATAATTTGTCTATAACTTTTAAAACAGAAATACATGTTGGCAAAAACGCCAATTTCAGTGTATATTTTTTTCCAAAGATTAAAACTTTAACTTTATCGGGTTATTACTCTGAAGGTATGGCTCATTTAATTTATACACCGTTTAATAATTATAATTGGTTAAATGGCAAAGGGTATACAATCACTACTCCTGATTATGTTGGAGAGAAGTTTGAGTTACTAGCGCCTAAGTTTTATACATTTTTTGAAGAATTTTTTATAGACTAAATACCGAAGATTTGAATAAGTATACACAACTGCCGTAGGTGGCGTAATTTTATTAGCTGTTTTCTTTTATAATAAATATATTAATACCTATATATTATGAATAATTATACAGCGTCATATTTACGTCAAGTGGCAACTGAATTTTTGGAACAGGATGCTCAACAGCGTTTATGTATACTTAAGCAGCATGGAATTGTGCGCTACACGTTTTTATTACAAATGCGTTTAAATGAAGCAAATGTAAGTTGTGTAGCGCGATATTTAGAAAATCCTAGAGGATTAAAGTTTCCTAATTTGGTAGGAGCAGATTTGTCTGGGTTAATTTTAGATGGTGTAAACTTAATTCGCGGTAATTTATCTGGCGCCAATTTAAGCAATACTAGTTTTGTAAAAGCTGACTTGATATTTGTTAATTTTACTGGCGCCGATTTACGCAATGCTAATTTATCTGGCGCCACGCTTAACGAAACAATATGGAAAGATACGCTTGTTTCAGGATGCCAACTTGATAGTACTATTGGTTTGACACAGATACAACGTCAAAATTTACTTTCGCTGGGCGCCAGATTGTAAGTTGTACTCAGTATTTATACGACTAACATGCGATGGTACCAAGCTTGATATTCACATCACAACAGCATTAGTGCGTTAAAAAACTAGCAATTACCACACCCCTAGATAATTTAAATATGGGTCAAAATAGAGGAAGATAATTCTTCTGTTAATAAGATTGTTTCAAATATGAGTAGTAGCAGCAACTTCCGCGAAGCCATTAACCAGGCGAAAAATCAAGCCCTGGTTGGTCCAAACGTAATTGCTAACGCCCTTCCTTTTGTGGGTGGGGGTCTTGTGTTGACTGCTGTCGGCACATATGGTGGTTTGTTTGTGCGCGCGAATAACCCAGGAATCTTTTTTCCTACGTTTATTGCGGCGTTTGTCTTAGAACTGATACTTTTCTTTGTTGCCCAGAACGTTGCAGAGAAAGGGAATAACAAAGTCGCATTACCTTTATTGGCAACATATAGTCTGTTATCTGGCTATACACTTTCGGGTATTGTGGCAGTTGCCTTGGGTACCACAGGTGTAGGCATTGCAGGAATTGGATTTGCAGCACTTGGTTGTGGAGTCACCTTTATTGGCGCCCGTCAAATTGGCTCTAACCTTTCTGAGTCTGATGGGATGGCGCTAAGTAAAACAATTGGCTTAGGGTTAATTGCTTTACTTGTGGTAATGCTAGTCCAAGTAGTTTTCCGGATGTTTGGTGTATACACACCAGGTTGGCTAGAAATTGGTATTTCAGGTATCGGAGTATTTTTGTTCGTAGGAGCAGCAGTTGTTGACTTCTATATATTACCGCGCGCTTATCGTGATAACCAGTATTTAAGCGCTGCTTTATCAATGTACCTAACCTACATCAACTTGTTTATTTTCATTTTGCGGTTATTAATTGCAATAAATAGCCGTGATTAATCTCTATCTGAATATTAATAAGGTGTTCTAGATTGATAAGATAAAATATTTAATTTTATCCAGATTAGCTCAAGTCCGCAGCGAATACAAATTCTAGATGCACCCTGATTAACCTTTGCCTCAGCCCGTAATGGGTTGAGGTTTTTTATTATTTATATAGAAATTACAATTATTTGAAATAGTTTGTGTAAATTTAGATTATATAGTTGGCTTTTCACATTTTCTTAGATTTTTGTTATTTCTCAAGTTTTGAATTAAGTAAGCAAATTCTAGTTATCGCATCTTTGATAACTGGAATTATGCAGAAAGTAAAATAATTCGTATTCTTGGTTGAGTAAATCAGTAAATAAATCAAAGTTACTTGGTTGTTAAAAATTAGATTGCGTCACGCTGTGCGTGATACGTAAGGGAATATATATAGCAGTCATAAATCATTTATAAAATCCGGACACTGTAGAGACGCGATTAATCGCGTCTCTACCAAATTGAATTTTTCACAATTCATTTAGGATTATTATATTACTTTTATATATGATGTTTTAAGCGCCTTTAATAGTTCTAGATTTTTCTAGAGAAAAGAGTTTTTTTCATTGCTTAAGTTTTCTCTGGAAATTTATCGTTTATCTCTTAGAACTTTTTTTGGGTTGAGGCAGCCTGGAAGGCTGCTTCACAAGATTGTTGCTGTTAGACTTTACAGGTTAGGTCGCCGGCTTTTTGGGAGAAGCGCGCGTTTTCGCGGTAGTCTACTGGACAGTCGATTACTGCGGGTACGTTTTGTGCCAGTGCTTCTTTGAGGACGGGTATGAAGTCGGTAGCGGATGTGACTCTGTAGCCTTTTAATCCCATGCTTTCGGCAAATTTAACGAAGTCGGGGTTGCCGAAGTGGACGAAGGATGAGCGACCTTTGCCGAAGTGGTTTTCTTGTTTCCATTCAATTAAACCGTAACCTCCGTCGTTGAAGATTAAGGTGACGAATGGTGTACCTACTCGTAGTGCTGTTTCTAGTTCTTGGCAGTTCATCATGAACCCTCCGTCTCCTGTGGCTGCGATGACTTTACGGTTGGGATGTACTAGTTTGGCTGCTACGGCGCCTGGTATGGCTATACCCATTGCTGCGAAGCCGTTGGATATTATACAGGTGTTGGGACTGTGGGCATGATAGTGACGGGCTATCCACATTTTATGGGCGCCTACGTCTGATATTACGATGTCTTCTGGCCCCATTACTTGCCGCATGTCATAGATTAATTTTTGCGGTTTTATTGGGAAACCGTCATCGTTCGCATATTGTTCGTAGTCTTCGCGGATGTTGTCGCGTAGGGTGAGGGAGTAGGGTTTTGGTTTGCCGTGTCTGTCGGCAACTTTTAATATTTCGTTTAATGAGTCTGATATGTCACCGACTACTTCAACTGTTGGTATGTAACTGCTGTCTATTTCTGCTGAGTTGGCGCCGATATGTATAATGGGTATTTTGCCGTCGGGGTTCCATTTTTTCGGTGAAAATTCGATGAGGTCGTAACCTATACAAATTACTAGGTCGGTGTTATCGAAACCGCAGCTAACAAAATCTCGTTGCTGTAACCCAACTGCCCATAATGCTAAAGGGTGAGTGTAAGGAATTACACCTTTACCCATAAATGTATTGGCTGTAGGAATATTTAGTTGAGTGGCAAATTGAGTTACTGCATCACTCGCTAACGCGCGAATTGCTCCGTTTCCTACTAAAATAATTGGGTTGACTGCTTGAGATATGGCAGCTGCGGCAGCACGGATACTAGCAAAAGATGCAAAGGTTCTGTCAGGTTTGTCGATGCGTAAAGGTTGACCTTCTACTGGCATCGCGGCAATGTTTTCTGGTAAGTCTATATGAACTGCACCAGGTTTTTCGCTTTGCGATTTTTTGAAGGCTTTACGCACTAGTTCGGGTGTAATGCTTGGTCGAACTATTTGTTTACTCCATTTTGTGACTGGAGCGAACATTGCTACTAAGTCTAAGTACTGGTGCGATTCTATGTGCATTCTGTCAGTACCAACCTGTCCGGTTATTGCTACTAACGGCGCCCCATCTAAGTTTGCATCGGCAACACCTGTCATTAAGTTAGTTGCACCAGGTCCAAGTGTAGAAAGACACACGCCAGCTTTGCCGGTTAGGCGCCCGTATACGTCAGCCATGAACGCTGCACCTTGTTCATGACGGGTAGTAATGAATTGAATCGAAGAATTTTTAAGTGCTTCGAGTACGTGTAAATTTTCTTCTCCAGGAAGACCGAATACGTACTCTACGCCTTCGTTTTCCAAACATTTTACTAATAATTCTGCTGTATTCATAATGTGTTGCCCCTGTTACCTAATTATTTGACCCACACTGTTTTAACATTTACAAACTCATGTATCCCCTGGATACTTAGTTCGCGACCGTAACCAGAACGTTTAATGCCCCCGAAAGGTAAACGGGGGTCTGATTTTACCATGCCGTTGATAAATACTGAACCTGCTTCGATTTCGTTGATGAAGCGTTTTTGCTCGCTTTCATCGTTACTCCAAGCACTGGCGCCTAAGCCAAAGGGTATATCATTGGCAAGTTCAATAGCTGCGTCGATATCTTTGACTCGAAACAACATTGCCACTGGTCCGAAGAATTCTTCTTTAGCAATGGGGTTGTCTTTAGAAATTTTTAAGATTGTTGGTGGATAAAAGTTACCAGGACGGTCATCGATAGGATTACCACCTGTTAATACTTTTGCTCCGTTGTTGACGGCAGCTTTTACTTGCGAGTCTATATCTTGAAGGATATTGGGTGTCGCGAGTGGGCCGATGTCGGTGTCGGTTGACATGGGGTCGCCAATTTTTAAAGCTTGGAATTTTTGTAGGAGTAATTTTTCAAATTTATCTGCTATTGTTTCGGTGACTATAAATCGTTTGGCTGCGATGCATGATTGTCCGTTGTTTAACATGCGCGCGCTTGTGGCTGTTGTTGCTGCTAGCTCTAGGTCTGCACTCTCCATTACTATAAATGGGTCGCTTCCACCTAGTTCTAATACGACTTTTTTAATTTCTTTGCCTGCTGCTGCTGCTAGTGAGGCGCCTGCTGGCTCGCTACCTGTTAGGGTTGCGGCTTTTACGCGGTCGTCGGTTATAATGTCAGCGACTTTTTTAGCGCCGATGAGGAAAGTTTGAAATACACCTGCCTCAAAGCCTGCTTTTTGAAAAATTTCTTCGATAGCTATGGCACACTGAGGTACGTTTGAAGCATGTTTTAATATACCAACATTACCTGCCATTAAAGCTGGCGCCGCAAAGCGAAAGACTTGCCAGAAGGGGAAATTCCACGGCATTACAGCAAGAATAATACCTAACGGTTGGTAGCGAATAAAACTAGCGCTTGCATCTGTTTCGACACTGTTATCAGCTAGAAATTGCGGTGCCGTTTCGGCATAATAACGACACACAAGAGCGCATTTTTCGACTTCAGCAATAGCACTTTTGTAAGTTTTGCCCATTTCTAAAGTCATCAAAGCTGCAAATTTAGCTTTGTCTTGTTCTAAAATCTCTGCTACTTTGCTCAGTAAATGCGAGCGCGTCTCGAAACTTGTGTGACGATATTTCAAAAATACCTGCTGTGCCAAATCTATTTTGGCGCCTATTTCAGTATCATTGAGCGGCTCGAAAGTCCTGATTAGTTCCCCGGTAGCGGGATTTATGGTGGCTATTGCCATGACAAATACCTCCCGTTAAATACACCTATAGATAACATTTATTTTTGACTTAACCATTATGGTAAAGAGCAAAAATTGATTATGTATAACACTATTATAATTTTAGTGTCTGCCTATAGAAACCGATTTTTCTATTAGATTGCAATAAAAATGACAATTTTGCTTAAAAACCGGGTTTATTGCAATTATTTTAGATTTAAAATTTACAATGTTAATTAGTATATATATTTAAAAGAGTCATTTATATTTTTTTTGATTCAGTATTTGTACTGATGCAATTAATGTAATTATAAATTAATGCATCCTTGTTTGATATACTTTTACTAGGCGGTCAATACCTTTAAAGCGGTACTCACCCATTTCGTAAAATGAAGAATTGGCATTAAGAAGTTGGTAAGTTGCTTCACTGATGACGCATTCACCTGGTGGACATACACTTTCTAAACGTGATGCTAAATTAATTGTTGCTCCTAATGCAGTGTATTCTACCCGTTGTGAACTGCCAACATCACCAACAACGGCTTTACCACTGTTAATTGCTATTCGTAATTGTAAAGGTTCTTGCCAGAAGTTATTGGCATTTAGATTCTCTAACCTAATTAACATTCCTTGTGCAGCAGCAACCGCACGTTCTGCATGGTCGGGCTGTAGTTCGGGGGCGCCGAAAAAAGCCATGATACAATCACCGATATATTTATCTAAAGTGCCACCGTAGGCAAAAACCTCTTGAAGCATTTCTTCAAATAAATTATTGAGCATTTCGGCAATTTGCGTTGGTGTCATTCGTTCGGAAATAGCTGTAAATCCAACGATATCGGCGAATAAAATGCTAATTTCGCTTTCTTTGGGTGGTAAACGTCCATCGGGTAAAGCACCAACCTCGATTAATTGCTGAACAACTGCTGGTGAATGATATCGTTCTAAACGCTGACGTATTATTTCTTCGCTTTTAAGTTTTTCTGCTAACAACCAACGTTGAACGCTCGATGCTACAATATTTGCTAGCGCTGAGAAAAAACTTAACTCTTGCTCTCCTTCTGCTTCCCAATGGTATGAAGAAAGATGCGCGTCTGCATATAAAACGCCAACTACTTTATTTTCATCCCACAGAGGTACAGCCATTGCGCTGCGAATATCGTTCATTAATATACTGTGTTCGCTTGCAAATCTTTCGTCGTTTTGTGCGTCGGCAATTTGAATCGCTATTTTTTCTTCAAATACTTTTTGGCAAATACTGCGACTTACCCAACTGCCATCTGCTGAAAGTTTTTTTTCTTTAGCAGAAATTCGTACTGCTGCACTTATTAATTCTAGCTTGCCACAGCCTTTTACATCGATTAATAGCGCTAAACGGTCTATACTGTCTAAGTAGCGAAATACAACTTCCTGCACTTGTGCAAAAATTTCTTCTATTGACGTAGCAGCAGAGAGATTTTTCGCGATGTTTACTAAATCCTTAAGACGCGCAATTGTTTTATCTTTGTTACTATCGCTACCTGAGTTTCCTTGTGCTTCTATCCAGCTTTCTCGCAACTGCTTGACGTTTCGCAAGATAGTTCGCTGTTCTCCTGCTTCTGGGAACCCTGATGCCTGAAGACGAAAATCATTATTTTTGAGAATCACAAGCAGGCTGATGTTTCCCAACCATATTACATCGCCATGATGGAATTGTTGTGGCGCCGTAATCATTTTATCATTAACGTGTGTCCCGTTTTTGCTACCCAAATCCTCAACTGTCCATGTGTCATCAGGTGCTTTTACTAAACGAGCATGATAGCGAGAAATTCCGCCAAACGGTAAATATAAGTCGCATTCCGGTAGACGACCAATTGTAAACACATCTTGATGCACTTCTACCGTTTTTTCAGTGTTTCCCTCTTTGAGTCGTAGCTTCAGGTCGGTCATGGGTGACGAAAACTCCATCCAGGGCAAAGTTGTGCTAGCATCTTAACTCAGCAGCCTGTTGGCTTGGTAATTGATTAGTCATTTTGAGCTTACACTCCTTGATATTAGTAATATAAAGCACATAATATTTTCGCAATCTAATTCCAGAAATGCAAGGTTAAAAGTACTAGATAGCTTACACAAAAATTTAATCTGAGTAATTTCAACTAGAGTATAGCTTATTGGCGTAGGTCAAGCGAGTAGTGTAAGTCAGGCGAGATACTTAATTTATTGTTATTTTTTATACAAATAAAAATATAATAAGTATTTTTGCATATTCTTTACAACGGCTTTATTCTATCTTGACCTTTTTTTAGTCAATATTATATAGACAAAATATTTTAGCGACTAGATATTAATAGATAATGAAACGAAACAAAGCATCTTCCGTCTTACTAATTTGGGGTTTTCCAGCAGATTTATTGTTGGTGTTTGTTGGTATTGCAGCAGTTTTAATTGCAACATTATACCCGTTTAATTTTTCAGTACCAGATAATTTTTCGCTTGGCGCCATTTTTGAGCGATTTGACAACACGAGTTTTTTTAATGACCAAGTAAATAATATTTTACTGTTTATGCCGCTTGGTTTCGGTGTTGCAAGTATTTTAATTAGAAAAAATGTTTCGCCATTAATTCAAGTACTTGCTGTGATTGCCACTGGCGCCTGTTTATCTTTTACGGTAGAATTTTTACAATCGTTTTTACCTTCACGAGACCCTACTCCTGCTGATATTTTTAATAACACGCTGGGTAGTTTTGTTGGGTTGCTTAGTCTTTATATATTAGACACACGTCAATTTCGTTCTACGCTTGATTATATCCAAAATAGCCGCGTCAGTAATTCTCGTGCAGGTATTGTAGGATTTTTGACTGGATATATTATTTTGGCGTTTTTTGTTGGTATTTCGTGGGAAAACAATATTAGTTTAAGCCAATGGAACACAAATTTTCCTTTGGTGATTGGTAATGAACGAACTGGTGATAGACCTTGGCAAGGAAGTGTATCGCAAATAGCTATTGCTGATAAAGCTTTTTCTGATAGCGAAATTAAAAAAGTTTTCTCTAACCCTAATTATTTAGCTAGTACAAATGATGCACTATTAGCAAAATATAAATTTGATGGGAAAGATAACTATCGCGATATTACTGGGAAACAACCTGATTTATTATGGCAAGGACAAGTATCTAACGGTTCAAGCAGCAATCAAAAAGGTATATCTGTTGATTCGAGTCGCTGGTTAAAGACAGAAAAAGCAGTTAAATTAATTAATCAAAGAATTAGTGAAACTTCAGAATTTACAATTATTACTACTGTCGCGTCTGCTAATGTTTTGCAGAAAGGGCCTGCACGGATAATTTCTGTTTCTGGTGACCCGATGCATCGAAATTTTACTATTGGTCAAGATAATACTAATTTATCGCTGCGTTTGCGAACTCCTATAACTGGACAAAATGGTTCGGAGATTAACTTGTCGGTGCCTAATGTGTTCTCTGATACTACTCCACGTCGTATAATTATTAGTTATGCGAAGGGTAAAATTCAGGTAAATGTCGATAAACCAGAAAATGTTTATTTGTTTAACTTGTTAGAACTGTATCCTAATAATCTAAAAGTTTTTGCGTATGCAATTACTTTTATTCCGTTAGGATTGTATTTAACAGTATTGATTATCATGGTTAAGCGCAAAGCGTTTAATTTGATTCTACTTATTTCTGGCGCCGTTTTACCTTCTTTGATAATTGAAAGTATTTTAATTCATGCTAGTGATAAGAGTTTTAGCTTGGTGAATTTAATGCTGGGAGTATTTTTTACTGCTTGTACAGCGTTGGTGTTTAAAGCACGAACTTTGATATTGAGTAATTAATTAGTTGGGTTGGGGTTGCACCCAACCTTCGTTATTCCTCACCGCTGAACTGAGTGGGTATTTCTAGGGGTATTTGACCTAGAAATCCTTTGCGATAGTCTGTGAGTAGCTGACGTGCGGTGCGTTCGACATCTCCTTTGTAACGATGTTCTGCTAGAGCATGAAGATAACCTTCACCTGTATGCTCTGTTGGGTCTAGCTTATAACGCTCGTTTAATGGTTGTTTTGGTAATAGTTCTGGCGCCACTGCTTCTAAATAACTAATTATATCAAGAAAAGCGGCGGCGACTAACTGATTATCATACGATGCATCACCGATATCATCGCAAATCGCTAATTTGACGGCAGCATCTTGATTTTGTAGTTTTAAAGGAATTACTCCGGGTGCATCGAGTAATTCTAATTCATCAGAAATTCTTACCCAACGTAGCGAACGTGTTACACCAGGACGTGCGGCACTTTCAACTACGCGCTTTCCTAGTATACGGTTAATTAATGCCGATTTTCCAACATTAGGGAAACCAATTACAACCGCACGGACGGGACGTGGTAGCATTCCTCTGCTTTTGCGACGCTCATTTAATTGCACACCCTCAGCTTGAGCGGCTTTGAGTACTGCTGGTACACCTTGCCCATGTTGAGCATTGGTATAGTAAGGGACTTCACCTTGTCGCTTAAACCATTTTATCCAGGCTTGCTTCGTTTGCGGTAAAATCATGTCGAAGCGGTTGATTACTAAAACGCGGGATTTGTTTCCTATCCATTCTTGTAATTGTGGGTGATGGGTAGATACTGGGATACGCGCATCACGCACTTCTAGTACCACGTCAACAAGCTTTAGCTGCTCTTTTAGTTGCTTTTCTGCTTTGGCTATGTGACCTGGGTACCACTGGATAGTATTTAATTTGTAGTTTTGTGTTATTCCCATTGATTTAAGTTAGGAGTTAGGAGTTAGGAGTTAGGAGTTAGGAGTTTAGCTAGATTTATAATACTACTTTGTGATGTATTTGATTGCGGTTGCGGTTTGTTCTGGTTTGCCTTCTAAGGGGAATACTAAAATACTCTGAATTTTGGTGTTGTCAGCTAGTTGTTTGAGGCGATTTAATTGTTTATCTAGAATTGCGACTCCTGCGTAATTCTCTGCGTATTCTAATTCTTGGTTGAAGTTGGCATCGTTATATGCTTGAATAAAGGCTCTATCTACACACTTCTGAAATTTCTACATCTAATACATAGTGGTCAATTCCTGCATAGGTTCTATCGACTCCAGGTACAATCCACTTTTTAGAAATTGGTAAGTCAAATATTGGGCTGTTTTTATCTATTTTAATGCCTTTCTCGAAATAGGCGTGAACTTGCATTCCTTGTTTGTGCGCTTCATCTATTAACCAATCTAACCATTGCTCTTGAAACTGATTGGGGCAACTTTTATAACCAAGAATTTGCTGTGTCACTTCACTATTATACATTGTACAACCATTACCCCATACTCCATGAATAATGGTGTTAATTCCTTGGGCGCGATAATTACGAACTCGTTGACGAATTGTTTGCTCGTCTGCATTATTCGTTATTTGATATCTACTTAAATAAATTCCTCTAATTACTTTTTTATCCCAAGCTGTTTGAGGTAATGCTTGTGGAGTGCTTGTTGGTGTATTGTTTGAAACAATCGGCGCCTTTGGTAGGGGGGTAGTAACTATATCATTCACTATAGGCGCATGAAGCAAAGTCGGAGCAGTTATTTGCTGGTTATTAGGTAGGAATTTGCTGATATTAAAATTGCCTAAATGAATAAACCACCAATAACCACCGCCAAGGGCAGCTATAATTACCGAGATTGGAATACTCCCCCATCCACACCCACTTTCTTTTTTGCGCGACATATTTATAAAAGAGAGCAATATATAGTTACTACAACCTGGCTCTCTCGTATTCTGCAATAGTACTAGTAGAAATATTCGGGTCTGCTGACCAAGGGTTTTTATAGAATCTAAATTTTTGTTTAAGAACTAACCAGAAGAATGGCGCCGCATCGAGCAAATATCTCTTCCAGAGTCGAGTTGGTTCAGTGGAAAGTCTATATAACCACTCTAGACCAACTTGGCTCATCCATTTTGGCGCCCGTGTTATTGTTCCTGCTTCAAAATTGATGGTGGCGCCGATTGCTAAGAAAATTTTGATGTTTTTTAATTTATGTCTATACTTAGAAATCCACATTTCTTGCTTAGGGGCGCCTACTCCAATTGCTAAAACTGTTGCTCCTGAGTCATTAATTAACTCTATTATATTTTGACATTCTTTTTCGTTTTTCTCAAACCCCATTGGTGGAGAATAAGTTGCAATAACGATATTACGCCCTATCTTGGAATTGATATTACGCTGGGCAGTATACCCGACTTCTCCAATTCCTCCTAACAAAAATATTTTGATATCTTCGTCATCTTTATAATAATTATAGAAAGCTGGCAATAAATCTGAGCCAGATATCTTTTCTTGAATGGGTATACCTAACAACTTAGATGTAAACATAAGTATTTTACTATCGCAAACTATGTAATCTGCTTCTTGATAAGCATCATAAAAATTTAAATTTCTTTGTAGCTGAATTATATGGTTTACATTAGGAGTAAATACAATACCACCAAATTTTAGTTTTTTGAGTAATTGATACATTGTGATGTTATCAATAGTCAAATTAAATAGTTTAACTCGATTCATTGTCTTATTATATAATTAAGTAGTTATTTGAGAAAACAAGAGATAGAGAGCAATTTTAGTTCTAAACTTTATGCATTGCTTGTGGGTAGGCAAAATGCCTACCCATATTTACTAAGTTTTTACCAAAATGTTTTGGTCTAAAATGTCTAAAATAGTACTATCAATGTCAATATCAAATTTACGTGCGAAATAATATTGATTTTGTTTCATTAAAGTATAATCATCCTTGGTTAGAGTTGCTGGACTACCGTAAGTAGTTTTAGAGAAATTTATATAATGTTTAGATTCATTCGATAAATTGAACAGTTTACTGTTGACTAGTACAGTCTGAAGAAAAGATTCTTCAGGGTTGATTACATATTTATAATGCTCAAGAATATCGGGATGCTTTTGAGTAAAGTCATGTATATATTCAAGGCATTTTTTAGACAGAATAGAAAAATAAGAGCCTCCATAACAAATAAATTCGTCATTAAAGGGAGATTTAACTTTGTTTCCTATCATTAGCAAACCATAAATAAAATGAATTCGCAAAATTGCCTGAAAGTAATTAATTACTTTTAATGATTTTAAGAAGACTTTTAACCAATTACGGAAATTGGTTGAATTTACTTGATACTTGTATAAATATCTATCATAGCCTTGCTTAATAGTCCATAAAGTTTCTTTGGAGAACGCTTTAAAATACTCAAGATAAGCGTCGTAACTAGTTGTAGATAACAAAATTTCTAGCTCTGAAATAGGTTGAGTTGGATAATCTTGTCCTGTTAGATTAATAAACCAATCAAAATCTAGATTATTACTAAATACCCAATTAATAGTTGATAAATATTCTCGAAGTATCGAAAAATCTCCTCTACGTGTTGTGACGTTAAATAAATAAATATCTGAATATTGTTCCAATCTGGATATATCTAGAGTGCAATAAGCCGAATTATGACTCAATATAATTATTGAGTTTGAGCTTGAGCTTTTTATATTACGAATAAGTCGATATATTTGCTTCGGATTTTTATAAGTTTGAATCAGGAAACATATTTTCATACTCTGATGGTTTTTTGACTGATAAAAAATTAATAGGGAAACAAGACAAAGAATACAAAAAAACCCGGTTTCTGGCTAAGGTCAAGTGGATAATTGTGGTTTACGGAAAGTGGCTTTTATAGGGTTTATGAACCAGAGTAGATAAGCTGCAACACCAGTTATTACAGTTTTACCTGGTTCTTCTAATAAAATATGCCAATGATTGATTAGAACAAGGTTGAACAGCTTTGCAGCAGTTATTCCGTCACCCAAGCTCACCAAACGACGCGCTGTATAACGCATATGATAAGCTTTTGCAGCTTTTTCACAGTGTGCGATGATATCTGGAGCATAGGAACGAGTTTTTTCTATTACCGTTTCTAACGCCTCTAATTGTTTCAAAGCATTCGCAGATAGTCCTCCTGAAGTTATTCTGTACAAAGTCAGTACTTCTGGAATTCCTTCGTGGCGCCAGTGAGTCAGAATAGAGATTCGTAGCCAACATTCGATATCTTCAGCACGACGCAAAGCTTCATCAAAGTAGTAATCTTCGGTGGCGCCGTACAGATTATCTTGAAATTTAATTGCTTCAAAGACTTCACGTTTTATAACTGCTGCTGAACCATTACCGACAGGATTACGACATAGTACATATGAGGGTGTGATGTCGTGAAGTTTGCGAGGTTTTTGATAAAGTCCTGTTAAATTGCCCTGTTCGTTAATAAATGCAGAATAACAAAAGCTAATTCCTACAGTTGGTGAATTGTCAAGATGTTTGACGTGTTTTTCTAGTTTGTCTGGAGTCCAGATGTCATCCGCATCTACAAAAGCTATATAGTCACCTTGAGCATGGCGAATGCCCGTATTTCTAGCTCCTGGTAGTCCTCTATTGGCTTGATGAATAATTTTGATTCTTGAATCTTTGAACTGTCGGCAAATTTCTATGCTGCCATCAATAGAGCCATCATCGATAATAATAATTTCAAAGTTTTGATAGGTTTGTGACAGAACAGAATTAACTGTTGCGGCAACATACTTTTCGGCGTTATATACAGGGATAATTACGGAAACTTGTTTCATACAATTAACTAAATCATTTCAGGGAAAATTCATATGTCAAGAAAACTTTTAAGAAACCCGCTTTCTACGCATTCATTGTCGCAGACAAATCGTCTTGCATTTTGCGTCTTTGGATAAAGCCTTTTGCTTTTAAAATCAAATGTTCGACTTGAAAGTACAAAGATTTTGGCATTAACCAAAGTAAGTAAGACATTACCAATGTCAAACTTGTTGTTAGCGGTTCTGTTAATAGCAGGCGCCAGTTAAATTTTAAAGCTTGATTAATCACTTTTACAGCAATAGAACCAGCTTGTCTACGTACAGCTTCGCGCGCTAAATCTCGCAATCGATAAGCCATAGCTTGATGTTTCCATTTATCTATTAGTTCTGGTGCATATGAGCGTGTCTTTTCATCTATTTTTTCCCAATAATCTATGGCTTTTAGTAAATCCCCCGAACGGCTTTCAGGATTAACTCTGTATAAAGTTAATACTTCAGGAATACCTTCAAACTTCCAAATGGTTTGAATAGCTATACGCAGCCAACACTCAATATCTTCTAACACAGTAAATTTAGTGTCAAAGTAACAATACTTTTCTGTATTAGAGTCTTCTTTAAAAGCTATGGCCTCAAAAACTTCTCGTCTAAACACTCCAGATGAACCATTTCCAAGTGGGTTAGTGTAGAGTAAATCAGATACTTCAATCTCTTTCAACTTAGGCATTTGATATATATTTAAAGATTGCCCAAGTTCATTTATCAGAGCAGAACGACTAAAGCTTATTCCAACGTTAGGAGAATTATCTAAATGTTCTACATGTTTTTCTAGCTTTTCAGGTATCCAAATATCATCTGCATCTATAAAAGCAAAATAATCACCTTGAGCATGACGAATACCTGTATCTCTTGCTGCTGAAACTCCTTGGTTTTTCTGTCTAATTATTTTAATTCTAGGGTCTGTGAATTGTTGACAAGCCTGTATGCTTTGGTCAGGAGAACCATCGTCAATTATTAGAATTTCAATATTTTTATAGGTTTGCAATAATACCGATTTAACTGTTAGTGCAACATACTTTTCAGCATTATATACGGGAATAATTACGGAAACTTTTTTCATGATTAATTAACATCTGTTTTTAGTTACAATAAATATCTTCAAACTTAATAAAAAGAAAAGCTAAGATTTGATAAGATTTGTTTTTTGGGCTGGCATTGCACGTGAATTAGTAATAAAATTTAGTATTCTTCCTGCAACTTCAGGTGTAAGAAAATGCATTGCAATTAACTTAACTACTAGAATAAGAGCGTATTTTTTGAGGATAACTTTTGGATATAAATGAGCCGCTTTTAGCAGGTGATAACGAGATTGTGTAACTCCTTTGAAACCTGGAACGCGAGTTAAATATAGTTGACTCCAGTATAAGTGACAATTTGCAATACTTTTTGATCTGATTTTTGATAAAGATTCAATTCCTTGCGGAGCATTTTGAATAGCTCTGTTTATAACGGTGAGTACAGATTTTTCAAATGCTTCGATATTAGTTGAAGCAGAACCTGAAGATAAACGGTAAAAAACTTGATACTCAGGTACAGCAACAAATGACCATTTGCTCGCTAATCGTAGACACCAATCCCAATCTTCATAATGACTCAAGCTTGTATCAAAAAGACCAACAGAATCGATAGCTGCTTTGCGAACTAAAATATTAGAAGATATACCTATAATAAAATTACCAGCAAGTAATTTAGTATAAACATTTCCTTCATAATATATAGGGTCACATTTGTGAACTTGTTCGCCGTTTTCACTCATAATATAAGTCAAGCTATAAGCTAACCCGGCTTCAGGATATTGTTCTAGGGCTGAATATTGAAGCTCTAATTTATTTTGTGTCCATAAGTCATCGCCATCTAAAAAAGCGATATATTTTCCTTTTGCTACTGATATTCCACGATTACGCGCTGTAGAAACACCACTATTTTTATAAGTAAAAACTTTGACTCTTTCATCTTCAATACTATTTAAAATTTTTAAAGTATCGTCTGTAGAGCCATCATTGATAACTACAATTTCATAATCAAAAAAGCTTTGTTTTTGAATTGATTTTATAGTTTCTAATATTGTTGTTTGATTATTATAGGTTGGAATAACTACAGATATAGTCGGCATACATACACTCCAGTACAAAAAATATGAAACTTGGTCGGGGAAAGCAAAATTTAAGTAGATTAAGAATTAGATTTTATTGCATATCTAGCACCCCAAATAGTAAAGATTGGCATTGCAACAAAATGAGAAACGAGAACAGCTACTGCAACTGGGACAATTCCCCACTTAACAGCGATTAATATCGATAGTGCAAAAATTGTGGTAAAAATAACACTCCATTTGACATTTATATCTGTTCTATCTATAGCTTGTAACAGCGTTGAAGTTGCTATTGCAAAGGGACGTGGTAAAGCGGAAAGACAAATTAAGACTAGAACTGGAATACCTACTACCCATTTTTGTCCAAAAATTATTGGCACATAGAATGGCGCCAGACTAGATTGTACAATTACTAAAGGTACAAAAACCGCTGCAATAGTTTTTAAACCATCGAAATATCGTTTTTTGAGGTCTTGTAAATTACCGCGCGCAGCACAAAGATGAGGTAATAAAGCAATAATAAATGAATTTATGACACTTAGACTAATTCCTAACCCAGCATTAAAGGCAAAATAGTAAATTCCTAAAGCGTTAATTCCTAAAAATCTTCCTACAATTAGGTAATCTAGATTGTTTCGGAGATTATCTAATAACTGTACAGTTAATATATTTCTACAAAATACGAATATTTCTTTCCAACGATAAAGTGTAAAAATACGTTTTGGGCGCCAAGAGCTATATTTGTAAGCAAAAAATAGCCATATAAAAGGAGAAGAGATAACAGAGGGTAATACAATTGCCCACAAACCCATACCTGATGCTGCTAAACATAGCGTTATTAAATTATTAATGGCTGAATCAGTAGTTTGAGTTAACGCCATTAAATTCATTCGATTTTCTCGTTCAATCAATGCCCATTGAATAACAAAGTTGGGGACGATTAAATGATAAAAAGCAACAACACATATTGGCAAAATAATTTCATTCGATTTATAGAACAAAGCTAGAGGAAAAGCTGCCGCACATTGAAGAATAAAAATAAGAATACAAAATATCCAATTGAGGCAATAAGATGTGTTGATTAAATCATCTAAATCTTTTTCATTAGCTTGAATAAGTTTACTTGCAATTCCAAATTTAAGTGATAAAACAACCGCGAATTCTCTAACAGTGAATATTATTGCTGCTAGTCCATAATCATGTGGAGATAATAAACGTGCAATAACTACTGTAGTCACTAAACGAAAAACTCGATTAAGAAACTCTCCTCCAGCTAAAAAGCTAAGATTACGGACAAATTCGTTAGAAAACCTTTTTTTAATTTTATTAATTAACATTGGCAAATTCACCTGTATTTATTATTTTATTCGACTTTAGTTATATACAATGCGAACTTTGCCTTGACTTGCAAGATTCCAAATATCTAACTTATTAAGAGTAGAGTGCATTGAGATTGTAATTGTTACATAAAGCAACCAGTGAATTGTACCTATCATAAAGCGACTTTCGGACAAATTCATTAGTACTAAACAAGTTAGATATAGTAACGGAACAAGACCTTCTGCACCTTGAACCCGGCGTACCCAAATTAATGCTTTTAAGCTAATACTAAGTAAACTAATTACTAAAGCAATTAATCCAATTAAACCTAAACTAAGATAAAGGTCAAGAAAACCATTGTGAGCATGAATTGGCTCAAATCCTCCTCCTATTTCTCTCCAAACATCTGCCGTTTCTCCTTCCCATTTACCTAACCAAAACGTTTCATAACCATAACCCAGCCAAGGACGCTCTTGAATTTTGTTGAAAACTACGGGCCAAATCTCTGTACGACCAGTAAAAGTTATATCTCTACCTAAGCTTGTTAGAATAGATTCTGCATTGTTTACCAATAGTAAAGAAGTAACCCCACTAATTAAAATGGTGATAATCAAAAATGGTAATGCTTTTGTATGATTCCAACGCAAAGCCTTAATAAAAGGAGTCAGAATCATTACTATTAATATAACGACTAGAGCAGTTTGTGATTTTGAGCCTAAAATTACCGCTGTTGATATGATAAAGCCAGCCCACATTAATTGACGGAATTTAGCATTACTTGTTGCATTTAAAAAGAAAGTTACTGCACTCAAACTTGTAATGTTTCCCAGGTCATTTTTATGGACGAAAACGCCTCGCCAAGCACCTGTATGTATTACGTCTTCTATGTTGGCGACAAAACCTCTGCCCATAACTCCATAACTTGGTAAAAGTATAGCGAATAATAAACTTAAGAATGAAATGGCGCCAAACATCCAAGTAAACATTTGTAATTGTTCATGAAGACTATAACATGTAGCTAAATACACTCCAAATACAGTAACCCGTACTAAGGGCATAATTTTTTCTAATGTAAGCATTGGTGTGTCAGACCAGAATGGTGAGACTAAAGCAATTCCCAATAAAACCCACAATAGTTTTTCCCTAGTAATAATATTTACAACTCTTTTCCATCTAGCGAGAATGAGTACTAAACTAATTACTAAACAAGTATTAGGAAGTACCAACTTAATTGGATATAAAATGTGGGTTTCTGAGATGAATGGGTCAATGGCGCCTGTATAAAAAAAGAGCGAAATGACTGCAAAAATTTTTTCAATTAGTCTTTGATATTTGTACATAAGCTCTCGATGAAAAAAACTTACTTAAACTACGATAAACCAACAGGTTTTTTAGGATTATTTGCATTTTCAGGGGTTTTAGCATTAGCAATTTTTCTACTATTTATAGGACTATCAGGAGCATGATAATTTGTTCTGAAATGAAAATAACTATCAGATTCATTATTTAAAATGACACCGTTAATTACCAAACCGAGAACATTCTGACCTGATTGTTCTAATAAACCTTTAGTATTGATAGCACTGTTAGAATCAATAACTCCAGGTCGAGATACCATTAAAATTCCATCAGTTATCTTGCCTAAAATTAAAGCATCAGCAGCCATTAATATTGGTGGTGCGTCAAAAACTATATAATCATAATTCCTTGATTCATTGTTGATAAGTGTAGCCATTGCTTGAGATTTCAATAACGTTACTGGATTGGGCGGTATAACACCAGATGTCAGAAGATGTAAATTTGGCATAATTTCTTTGGTCGCCATTGATGTATCGCACCGACCAACAATTACATTGCTTAAACCCAGTTCGTTCGTTTGTTCCCATATCTCATGCTGAGAGGGATGACGCATATCTGCATCTATAAGCAGAACTCTTTTCTTCAATTCGGCAAATACAGTAGCCAAATTAGCTGCAACAGTAGACTTACCCTCTTGAGGAATTGAACTAGAAATTACAATCACTTTTGGTTTTTGGTCTGAGTCAATAAACTCCAGGTTAGCTTGCAGCATCCTATAAACTTCACTAATAGGTGAATGAGGAGCATCTATAACAGGTATTAAGGCGTGCAATTTTTCTAAACCTTGATAATGCACAGCTTTTTTCTTTTCAAAAGCTGGAATTGCTGCCAACAATGGGTATGAGAAAATATTTTGAATTTGTTTAACACTTTTTAAAGAAAAATCTCTTTTCTCTAAAATTAGTACAGTTGCTATAAAAAGTACTACGCTAATAGCACTACTTCCTATTAATAAAGAAACCAATTTCTTATCCAAAGATGGACGCATGGGTTGCGATGCTGCTTCAACAATTCTGGCATTGATTATGTTTTGATTTTCTGCTGCTTCTATTTCTTTAAGTTTTTTCAAGAGAGTTTCGTAAGTTGCTTGTGCAGCTTCTAACCTTCGTTGTATTTCTCGCTCTTCTTCTTTTAATTTTGGTAAGCTATTTATTCTCTGTTGGTATTTAAACAAATTATCTTCTAAAGAGCTTATTAGATTTGATAAACCATTTTGCTCGACTTGCAAATTGATTAACTGCTTCATCAAACCTAATTCTAGTTCTCCAGCACGTAAATCGCTTTCAGGTATTAATTGATTACCACCAATCTCTTGAACAATTCTTTCTTGTAATTGACTTCTCAAGGTTATTAGTTGATTATTGAGGTCAATAATTTGCGGATTTTCGTCTTGCAAGCGAGTTCTTCCAGCTTTTAACTCATCTTCAGTTTTTTGAATTGATGCCAATGTTGCTTGAACTGAAGAAGACTGGCTAAGTTTTGCTACAATTATAGCTCTTTGGGAATCCATGCCCAATTTATTAATCAAATCTTTATTTTGGGCATTAACATCAGAAAACTTGGCTTTTGCTTCTGAAATCGCTGTTTTAAGCTTTTCAACAGTTTCTAATGATAGTTTTGCTTCTTCGTCGATGTCTACAAGCTTATTTTTTTCCTTAAACTTTCGCAACGCTTGTTCAGCTTTACCAACAGTCTCTTGAGTTGCAGGTAATTGTTTAGCGATAAAATTTCTAGCTGCTAATGCTTCTAAACGGTTAACTAATCTGTTATTTTCTATATAGGATTTCATTATTTGATTAACTACTAAGGCAGCTTTCGCTGGATCAGTATTTGTGTAAGATATTTGTAGAATATCTGTACCTCTAATTTCTTCTACCTTAAGATTATTTTTTAGGGTTGCTTCTGATATTTTTTGGTTTCCCTTTTCATCTGACATTACTGAATTAACTACTTTATTTAAAACTGGTTGAGAAAGTATAATTTCAGCCTCTGTTTTTAACGGATTACCTTGTAGCGTTAAAGGAGTTAGTTGTGTTTTTGCCTCTTTTAACAAACCTGTTAAAGAAGCTGATTCATCTGGTTTAACAAGAATTTTACCTTCTGCTATGTAATTAGGTTTGGACATTAGCATTATACCTGCAACGCTAAGAGCTAAAAATCCACCTGCAACGGCAGTTGCAGCTAACCATTGACGCTTCAAAATAAACCAGTATTGCTGAAAATCTATATTTAAATCTTCAGAATTTTTGATTTCTACAGTTATTGGTTGTTCAGTACGATTCATATGACAAAATGGAATCAAATGCTTGACAAAAATTTTATATGACTGGAAATTTTAAGTTCATCAATGTAAATAAACACTATGAACTTTTAAACACCACAAAGACCCTATTCCTCAAATGTGGTCTAGAATTTCTGCATAGTTATTGAAGAATACTACTTTTATTATTCTTCTATGTGCATTTGTTAAGTCAGGCACCACTAAAAATCGCTCCTTAGTCATAATTTCTTACTTGTCTTTAACAGACTGAATAAGAGCAAACTTCTTACGACGTTGAACTTAACTGCAAAGCATAGATTCGTCATATTCTATTTTTGGAAACACGATACGATGCAATAAAACTTCATGTAAGTATTAACTGTTGAGTAGAAAGTGTCTTTGGCTACATAAGCTTCCAGTAGCTACACTTGCTAATCATAAGCAGTTGAAAAGAACTTACTACAGTCTTTCCTGATAGATAGAACACATTTGAGCTTTAATCAGTGTATAACTTATTCACAGTAAGTCAACCATCTTTGACATGTTCTTGCCAAAAACTTTATATTTTTTACAATTGATTTGTAAATTCTTTACATTTATAACTCAGTACTTGGCACAGTTTAACGCGAAAGGTAAAGCGGCAAAGGGAAGGTAAAATTTTAATTATCACTCAATAACCTTTTTTCCAAGGTTCCTAGGATTCAACATATAAATTATAAAAAATAAATTTTTCGTGATGTAAGTATAAAAAGTAACTATATAATACGTGTGCCTGCGGCTACTAATGATTTTGCTTTAGTACGAAACAAGTATAATTTAAAACTTCTAATACAGGAGCCGGGTTTCTAGATTTTGTACGTTTTATAATTAATAGGCTACTACTCCATGTGATTATGTATGATAAAGTACAATTGCGCTCTTGTCTACTGCAAACGCGCATGGCACTACCAGTAATTGAATGGCGCCAGAAAAGCGATGATATTTGTAGTCACCTCACTAATTCGCAATTACTAACGAACGCCAAAACCATTCTTGCGTATTTTAGCTTTCGTACTGAACCTGATTTAAGTTCTTTATTTTATGACTCTAACTACCGTTGGGGATTTCCTCGCTGTGTTGGTAAAACTATGTCTTGGCATGTTTGGAAACCTGGAGATTCTACAAACACAGGCGCCTATGGTATTACCGAACCAAACAGCGATGCCTCTATAATTGAACCAAACGAAGTTGACTTGATTTTAGTACCGTGTGTTGCTTGCGACCATAGAGGATACCGTTTAGGCTACGGTGGTGGTTATTATGACCGAATGCTAAGTAAAACAGAGTGGCAATCTATACCAACTATTGGGATAGTGTTTGAATTTGCTTACTTGCCACAATTGCCTATTGAAAGTTGGGATAAACCATTACAAAATATTTGTACAGAAAACAAGTTAGTGCTGAGTGCTGAGTGATGAGTGCTGAGTGCTGAGTGTTAAGTAGAAAATATAAAATGTAAAATGCTAATAAAAAACCCTAGAATAAAAACTTTATTGATGTATGGAGTGCTGACTTCCACTGCACTCGTAACACTCTTTCCATTACTATGGCTGGTTGGCACTGCTTTTAAATCGCAAACAGAGAATATATTTCAATCTCCACCACAATTATTGCCCGCCCAACCTACTTTTGATAACTTTGTCACTGTTTGGCAAACTAACCCTTTTGGGCAATACCTGTTGAATAGTACTATCGTGGCGGTGTTGACTGTTTGCTTGAATTTAATTTTTTGTGCTTTAGCTGCTTACCCATTAGCCAGATTATCTTTTCCAGGACGCGACTGGATATTTACTGCCATAGTCACGACAATTATGATTCCTTTTCAAATTGTCATGATTCCACTATATATATTGACGGTGCAAATTGGGCTACGGAATACCTACTTGGGAATGATTTTCCCAAGTTTGGCTTCCGCGTTTGGTATATTTCTTTTGAGACAAGCTTTTTTGGGTGTTCCTAAAGAACTTGAAGAAGCAGCGCGGATGGACGGATGTTCAGAATTGGGACTGTGGTGGAATATTATGTTGCCAGCAATCCGTCCGGCACTTGTTACCCTGGCTATTTTTGTATTTATTGGAGCTTGGAGTGATTTTCTGTGGCCCCTCATCGTTATTCAAGATGAGAGTTTATATACATTACCGCTTGGGGTGGCAAAATTAGCAGGAACGTTTTCACTCGATTGGCGTTTGGTAGCTGCCGGTTCTGTAATTTCGATTGCCCCTGTGATGATATTATTTCTATTTCTACAACGATATATTGTACCCACTGATGCTGGCAGCGGAGTTAAAGGGTAAGTTAATATGCCCCTGAAGCTTTTATCACAACCCAAACGGTTTTGATAATTAACTTCAAATCGTACATTGCTGTCCATTTCTGTTGATAGTCAATGTCCATTTGAACGATTTGCTCAAAATCTTTAATGCTAGAACGTCCGTTTGCTTGCCACTCTCCAGTCATTCCGGGTTTGACTTGCAAGCGTACATAATGATGACCTTGGTAATTTTTTACTTCATCAACTGTAGGTGGACGGGTACCGACTAAACTCATTTCTCCTTTTAAAACATTCCAAAATTGTGGAAGTTCATCTAAACTCGAACGTCTTAGTAACCGACCAATGGGAGTAATACGAGGGTCATTGGCACACTTGAATATGTGTCCCTGAGCCTCATTTTTAACTAAATGCTTGAGTTTCTCGGCATTTACGACCATCGAACGAAACTTCCATATTTGAAAAGTTTGCCCATGTAGACCACAACGAGTTTGCTTGTAAAATACTGGCCCTCGGTCGTAGGAAAAGTTTGCTATTGCAATCGGTATTGCTAAAAAAGCTGTTATTATCAGCCCAACGATGGCGCCGATAATATCAATTAGTCTTTTTGTTCTACTTAGCACAGAAGGGTGTATTGGCTGTTGTAAATACTGACTTAAGTACTGATTATTCGGTACTGACTCGCGAGTATAGGGACTCGTATCGGGAATATATGCAGACACAGTTTTCAATTCGGTTCTTACGTAGGTTTTGTCGTACTTCACCATCATAGTCAAGTGAATTTACTACTCAACACCTAAAATCCGAAATTTTATCTAATCTTTGGATAAAGCAACAGAAAAGTAAACTTTCAGTATTTATATTTGTAAAGTTTGTATGAAGAAAGATAACGATATATGTAAATTACATAGAGAGAAAATAAGCAAAGGGAAAGATTAAATTAATATTCCTTTCCCCTTTCTGCTTTACAAAGGTACACCAACCGCAAAGTTAACGGTGTAAGGTTCTTCTAGTGATTGTTGAGTACTAGCTTTTACTGCATCAAGTAAACGACGCAAGGTGTTTATTTGCTGGATATTAGGACGATATGTCAGACTACCTTGTTTTTCAAATAACTCGGCTTCTTTCGTTGCTTTGTAATCAAAATTTTCTAACGAAGCTTGAGTTAACCACATTGACTCGGTGTTGCCAGGTACCAAACCTGAGGGTAGTTCACCTTCTAAAAATGCCAATAGTCTTTGTTGGCAGTTACGAGTGTTAATACCGCGTTCCTCAAACAGTGCAATGACTTCGCCAAATGTTAAAGCATGTTCTGGTAAAACGCGCAATAATTCTGTAAACAAGAAATAATCTGTATATTGCTGTCTTGACACTTCTAAAACTTGGGGATGAAGTGGTAATAAGCTTAACCCATATGCTACACGACTACATGTAGGGGCGCCATTTTCGCCAAGATACAAATCTTGAATTATTCTGGCATTTGGAAGTTTTTGGCGTAACCACCTACTAACGGCGCCAAGTGTTGCAACTCCACCTGTTAAAATCGCTTGGTTAATAGCTTCGGTAGGAATACCACGTGCTACCAATAAACGATTTAGTTCACGGTTGAGACGACGGACAAACGGCACAAACACTTGTCCCTCTAAATCGCGCCGTTGCAAAACCCAGCGCTGGTCAGCTAATTCAAATGAGAATGATTCTTGATGCTGCAAAATTAGTTTCATTGCAGTTGCCGCATCTAAAAGTGCTTGCCCAAGACGTGAACTTTCAAGTCGCTGTAACAAGCGAATGCGCTCCATAATATCTGGTTCACCTGGTCGCGGTAACGTTAGCTCTTCCCATTTCAAACTAGATAGTCGTGTTGCTTCTAATCCTTGTATGTTTGGTTGCCAGTGTAAAGGATTACTTGCTATTGGCTCAGAAGAAGGCTTTTCGGATACTGGTTGGCGCCATTTTGGTGGTAGCAATAACTGACATAAAATGTCTATTTCGATACCTTTACCACCGTATGCAAAACTATGAAGCATGAAGTCATTGTGAGACAACTCTAATAGATTTTCGGGTAACTCAACCAGTCCCATTTCGGTAGCACTGGCACCGATATTCATAATTAAGGTGTTACCTTGTAGTGATTGTTCACTGCTTTTGGCACTGCGAAAACCATTTCGAGTATTTAGTTTAACTTCTTCACCGTTGGCGCCGTCAAGTTCGCTGAGTAAACTAGCAACTGCTTCTTCAACAAAAAATACTTGCTGAGGATGAACAATTAATTTTGAAAGCAGCAAAGCTTCACGAATATTAAAACGATATTGCTCTGACCAATTTGACGGACACGAGCAAACAACACCAGATATATTATCGATAATACGACGGAAGCTTTCTTGGTTAATACCCATAGCAGTTGCCGTTAACCCCAAAGTCGTGCTATTACGGTCAGATTTGAGAGTTAACAGTAACTTTGAAAGTGAGCGTACCATCCATACTAAAGGTACCGTCGCAACTTCATTTAATTGCAGTACAGGTTCCCATCTATGTGAAGTTTTTGCTGCCGACTGGTCTAGAGGCAAATCTTGGTCTTCATTTGATTGAATTTGCTTTTCGCTTCTATAAGGTAAAGCTATTTGTAAATAAGGCTTAAGTTCGGCAGAAAACAGATTTTGCGTGCTTTGTGTGCTATCTTGGCTACCAATTGGTAAACCAGCACTTGCAGGTAAGTAAACTTCTGCGGGTAATCGAAACGAACGTTTGGCGCCGTTTGTATTAATATCATCTGTTGACCAGTAAAGGGGATAGACTTCTGCTGTTAAACGATTTAATAAAGCAGCAGAAATTCCAGTTGTTCCTAAATCTATGCCCAAATACCACGCTGAGTCTACTGTATCAGGTATGTCTTCATAGTTATCAATAGATGTAGTTGCAAGTTTTTCTTCGGGTTTTTCTTCGGGTTTTTCTTCGTTTTGTTGAGGAGAAGGATTTATATATTGCTCACCATCAAACTTTTTTAAATCTTGGTCTAATCGCTGTATCTGCTCTTCATCAAGCAAAATATTGGGCATTGCCGCATCAACTTGAGCCGATGCTTCAGAAAGCAATGCTTCTTTTGGCAAAGTTGTAATAACATTATTTGTCTGATTTATGTGATTTTCGGGTATATCAATACCAATTAAAGTAGATGCATCTTCAAAAACTAAATCTGTTAATGAGGTAATTGTATCAGCAGCAGTTAGTTCATAATGTGTCGAAGCTTGGTCAATGCGAACAAATGTTTCCCATGCATTTGATGTTTGCCTTGCAATGCTTGTTTCTTGTGGAGCTTGAAAGTCTTGTAAATCTAGTAGTCCCGCATCTGCGCTATCAAGCCAAGGGTCTGGTACAAATGTTGTTTCTGTCTCTGGCGCCGATGATGTTTCTACTATTTCTACTGTTTCTACTGTTTCTGGTAACTCAGCGGGTACTGATGGTGTAATAAATGTAGTAGATGTAATATGGATAGTTTCTTCAGAAGTTGGTGGTTGTAAGGCACTTTCTATAGAAATGCTAGAAATAATTTTTTCGTCTTGGCTTGGAGGAGAAGTTAGAGAATCTAAATTAGCAGCAACATCAACTGTATCAAATATATCAACTGTGTCTGGAGTGACTTCTGGCTCAGTTGGAGTTAAAGGCGCCTCTAAATTTACTGGCGATGGGATAACACTGATGGGGTTTGAAAGAGGTAAGCTAACTTGCTGATACGATGTTGGTGTATCCGAGGCGCCGAATAAGCTCGCATAAAGTAAGTCAACTTCATCAACAGTCGATTGAGTATTGGTTTTAGTTATTTGTAATGATTGAATGTTTGAGTTTGCACTAAAACTATTTACATTCGGATTTAATTCCAAAAGCAAAGCATCTAAATCGGGAGTAACGTTAGCATCATCGACTAAAGTAGTGTCAATATCTGGTAGCGAAACCGTGTTTTGAGCTTCTTGTTGCGTTTGGTGTTGCAATGACTGTGACTTGTTAGCAAGCTCTGACAGAAACATGTTTACAGACTGCAATTGCTGCATTAAATTGTCAATCCAATTTTTGAGCAGTTGCTCACCTTGCACACCCTCGTTTTGCATACTCACGAGTGCTTCTGTTAAAGACGAGCGGTAATTATTTAAATCACGTTGCAAAGTCTCAAACGAAAGATTTACATTGCCATCGAACTCAACTATTTTTTGGTCTAACTCATTATAAGACCGCGAAATACGTTCTAATAGTTCGGCTGATTGCGCTTCGATAACAGAAGGCGCCTCACTTTTAAGTAATGGTGGGGCAGTTGCTAATCTATCGTACATTTGCTCCGGTGTTGAGAGCGGTTGTACAGGAGCAGGTAGTTGTGGTGCGGTAGTTGAGACTCTGTTTGCTAACACCTGTAAAAATTCGGCAATCATTTGCTCTTGGTTTGCCATTTGGTTAGCCAAGGAGTAATTATGCATTCGTTGCTGTTCAAGCTGGCGAATTTCTTCAACCAAATTTTTTCGCTCTTGCTGCATGGTTTGAATTTCAACGCGCAACGGCTCAATTAACGTTCTTAAGTCGTTTATTTGAGAGGAAGGAGAATTGAGTTGTTGAGATTGAGACTCATTATTGGGTAAGTCATCGCTGCCAATATACTTAGCTAGTAAGGGAGATAATAACGCTGCCTGTGAGGACTGTGGTTCGGTTTCGATTGAAGCTAAAAAGTCACGCACTCGCTCTAATACCTGTCTGGGTTCTTGTCCTTGGTTAGCGAGAACTCTAACCAAGCGCTTACCTTTATTGTTGGCGAGCAAGTTATCAATATCTGCAATTAGCGTTTGAATTTCGATTGAGCGGGAAGTCACAGTGATTTACCTAAGCTAGAACTGGGCGAGGGTTTGCTAATCGCTACTAGGGTACAGCATTATTTACAAAATTTCCGCTCTTATCGCCAAAATTATAGAAACCGGGTTTCTTATGCTACGGGTATCATTAGTGTAATGCGTGTAAGTAGTTTGGTGATTATATTTGCAATATGTTGTTTGCTGAAAAGGCATTACACTAGACTAAGAGCTAATTAGAGTCAGAGCTTTATTTTTTTATACCCGTAGATAAAATTTGTATCGGAAAAGCAACTCGATTTCAGTTCTTTGTTATAAACTTTCGCTTTATCTTTGAAAGCAGTTATGCTTTGATAGCGTAGGGTTAAGTTTAACTTTTTAGGTTTATTAACGCTTGTTGCTGCAATATTTAAAAATATTCTAATGGAAGACCGATATAGCTTAATCAGCCCAGCCAATCCTACGATAGTCACGTCGTCACCCTTTTTTCAAGGGTTACCACAAACTGCTATCGATTTGGCACTTACACATCTTGTTACCCGTACCCATCCGGCAAATCAGGTTATTTTACTCGAAAATGACTGGGGGGGTTCAGTATATTTTATTGCTCAGGGTTGGGTCAAAATTCGGACTTACAATCTTGAAGGTAAGGAAGTTACACTGAATATTTTAGGAAAAGGTGAATTATTTGGTGAAATGGCGGCACTTGATGAAGTTCCCCGTTCAACCGATGTAATTACTTTAACGGGTACTATTATAGGTAGTATGCCTTCTCAAGATTTTGTTAAGTTACTTCAAACTGAACCAATGGCAGGAGTGCGGTTGTCTCAACTAATGGCACGAAGATTACGACAAGTAAATCGGCGCCTGCGGTTGCGTGAATCAGATAGTCAGTCTAGAGTAGCAGATACATTAATATTTCTAGCTGAGGGGCAGGGAATTAAAGGAGATTTTGGTATGGAAATACCCATTTTACCGCATCGGGAGTTAAGCAGTTTGAGTGGATTAGCGCGCGAAACTGTAACAAGAGTTTTAAATAGGTTAGAAAAGAAAGGACTAATCAAGCGTGACCAAGATTCAATATGCATTCCTGATTTGTCAGCATTAGAAAGGATGATTGTTTAAACTGAGCGCAAAAAATCATGGTTCCAGAGAAAGAATGGGCTGAAAAAAAAGAAGTATTAACATCTCCAGAGATAAAAGTTGATGCACCACTACGAATGGTAGAAACTGCCTTTTTAGCCAGTACAGGCAGTTTAATTTGGTTTATTAGCTTTTATTTTCCGGCGTTTGCCCCTGTTTTGCGGATATTTTTTCCGGTTCCAATTGCGTTAGTTTACCTGCGTCGAGGCAAACGTGCAGCTTGGATGGCAGCTGTTGTATCTGGGTTGTTGTTATCGGTACTAATGGGACCAATTCGCAGCTTACAGTTTGTAATGCCGTTCGCGTTGATGGGAGTATTACTAGGTGTCGCATGGAATCGCCGTGTTCCTTGGATTGTTTCGATTAGTCTAGGAGCGCTGCTAGGGACGATTGGTGTATTTTTTAGAATTTGGTTTATATCTATATTAACCGATGAAGATTTATGGATTTATATAATTAATCAAGTCACTAGTATAATTGACTGGATTTTTCTAAGACTCGGTATTCTATCGACTCCCAGCCCGTTTTATATTCAAATCGGCGCCCTTATATTTGTTCTATTGAATAATTTTCTATATTTATTTTTAGTTCACATTGGAGCATGGCTATTATTAGACCGTCTTGGTAATCCTATACCTCGTCCTCCGCATTGGGTACAAGTTTTACTAGATTATGATTAATATCTATACTCAGATTCAATCCGGAAAAGCCTGGGTAAGTAAGCATTGCGGGTTGCCAATATTTGTTTGCGTATTAGGATTTACTGAGACAGCTTTGATACCAGGTATATCCGCCGCTGGTCTAACTCCAGAAGACCGTATGTACACCGCTTGCGCTGATGCAGAATTTTTATATCACGGTGCCTCACATAACCCTGAGTATCCTTTACCACCACTGACCGCAGGAGCATCACCTGTAGTTATTTCGCGTGCCGTTGTCGAAGAACTAAAGTTACCTATTTATATTTTTAATGCTGGATTAATTCAGGCGCCGCCTTTAAGTATTAGTGCAATTGATTTAAAAGGTACACATGCTCTATGTGTAAGTAGTGGTAATGCAATAAAATTATCTGTAGTGCGTCACTTATTCGAGCAAGGATTAGAGTGGGGAGAGAAGCTAGGACGTGAAGCTTCTTTAGGTAAAAATTATTATAATCAAAGATATTTAATTTTGAGCGAGTGCGTTGTTGGTGGAACGACGACAGCTTTGGCGATTTTAACAGCTTTGGGAATTAACGCTGCGGGAAAAGTTAATAGTAGTCATCCTATTTGTAATCACACGCAAAAATTAGCGGTAGTGCAAACAGGACTAGAGAGAATGGGTAAAATTTCTGATGAGCCATTAGAATTAGTTGCATCGGTTGGAGACCCAATGCAAATAGTAGTAGCTGGAATGGCAATAGCTGCAAGTCGTTTTTGCGGAGTAATGCTTGCCGGAGGTACTCAAATGCTGGCAGTGTATGCTTTATCCCGTGCATGTGCGAATTTTTATTCATTAGAGTGGCAACCAGACCAAATTGTAGTAGGTACTACTCGTTGGGTTGCATCTGATACTTCTGGCGCCACAATTGAATTAGCTTCTTTAATTGGCGATGTTCCGCTAATTGCTACCCAACTTAATCTTACTAACTCTCGTTACGAACAATTGCGTGTATACGAGCAAGGCTTTGTTAAAGAAGGTGTAGGTGCTGGTGCAGCTTGCATTGCTGCGTATTTATACCAAAACTGGCAACAAGAGCAGCTACTAATGGCAATAGAAAAACAAATTGATAAATTGAAACAAAATTAATGTAAAAACCGGGTTTCTTCCAAGAAACCCGGTTTATTAATAATTGATTCGTTTGAGTAGTAGTTGCTCTTCTAAAGCGGCAATGCGATTGTATGCTGCGGTTAGTTGTGCAGTTAACCGTTGAATTTGAATTTCGGGTGTTAAATGCCGATCTCCCCCTTGAAAATTAATGTCCGTAAAAATTCCATCAGTTAAAACGTCTTTATGCTCTAGTTCTGAATTAGAGAGTGTATATCCTTTTAACTGGTAGCTACCAGCTTCGCCTAACTCGTGCAAACTGTCTCTAACGGTGATTTTCTCTGTATTACACGTCGATAAAGCTTGAGAGACTTTATGCTCAAGTTGCTGAATAACCTGGTAGAGGGCATCGACCTTATGGCTTAAAGTCAAGACCTGTTTCTGCAATGGCTCCATTTAATACCCTCAGCGGTATGTTTACTCTATATTATTCAATTTCAAGTCAATGTTAACTATACTTATGAATTATTTAATTATTACTACTTTTCGATTGAATACTATACAGAATTTAATTAAATAAAAATACTTCTAAAGATTTAATAAAGTGCCTACTCAGCTAGATGTTTAGTTAAGTAAAGCCATAAAAACAAGAAATAACGATAAAAAAGAAGACATCTAACCTTTATTTGCTGTTTTCAACATAAAAATCCTAAAATAACCCGATATTATAGGTTAGCTTCCAATACTACTCGGTTAAAATATTTTCTGAAATTATATCCCCCCAACCCCCCTCTTAATAAGGGGGGCTTTAAGCCGCTTTTTTCCCCCCTTATTAAGGGGGGTTAGGGGGGATCGATTCTAAAACCTACGCAATATTGAGTTGGCTTCCGTTCCTTCACCCAATACTTACAGTATTAATGCTTTGGTACAAAATCTTACATTCGATAAATTACTTACATCTTTTTAAGTATTATTACTATACACTTTAAAACTTTCAAATTAAATAAAGGTGTTACTAATCAGAAAATTTTGGGCATCCTAAGTAGGAATATAAAGCTACAAAATATACAATGTTATCACTTAATAAACGAATAAATTATTATCTTTTAGCGACTTGTATATGCTTATCGTAGCTAGGATTGCAATCTCAAGCAAACGGGCAAATAAGTACAGAACCAGTTAATAAGAATGAAATTACATAAGTACCTGACTTGGTGCCGTAAATTTATTGTGATGAGACTTTAGGCGCCTGCCTAATCGTTAAAAAGAGGTTAAGATTTAAGTCTTAGCTTGCATAGCGCGTTCTCACCAGAGAGCGCGCCTTTTGTATTGGTATAATTTAATAAATTGTCTTGTGGAACAGGCATCCTTGCCTGTTGTAATTTCAGGGGCGGGCAGGGATGCCCGCTCCACAAGAGTTTTTTAAGACTTTTACAAAACATCGGAACGTTGGGATTTGAACCCAAGACCTCCACTACCCCAAAGTGGCGCGCTACCAAGCTGCGCTACGCCCCGAAAAATACAAATTTAACTTTGTAATCTTTAACTTAGCTATAATAACACAACTCTGAAGAAAAATAGCATCTTTAATTAAAAAACCTTGAGCGTGCTTGCTGCTTGGAGTAAACCTGGTACGGCATCGACCTCCCATTTCCCTTCGCAAGCGCGTTCATTATTAATAATGAAGCGTAAGCTATAGGAGTGATGGTAGCCTTCTGCTTCCATCCAGATTAAATCGCTTTCGGCTTCTATGGCTATTTTTTCAGAGTCCATTAACTCAGGCGCCAGTTGTTTCATTGTGTCAGCAAGCTGTGCTGATAACCGACAAAAATCATCTAACTCAGCTTGCGTTAACTCAACAGACCAATCCGAGGTACCAACTAATCCTTTAAATTTTGGTGCCGAAGCGTTCCAACCAATACGCCAACCAACACCACTTTTAATGACACGTTCCATTTTAGCTTTTGCCTGTGAAGGCGTTTGCTAAAGCTTCTACTAAAGCAGCACGCTGACTACGAGTAAGTTTTTTTACGGCAGCCCTATCACCATCAAATGGGTTTGTTGTTAAATTATCTTTTCCTGGATAGCTGTAATCGTACATAATTTCGTTGGCACCTAGGTAATCTGCCAAAGTTAACTTCCAATCTAAACGAAAGTTAGGCGCCCGTCCCTTTGTGTAGATGTGGTAGCGAATTATGCGACCGACTAAAGTATTATCAGTAGCAACCTTACCGCCCTCTTTAGCTTTGTAAGTATTTTCTTTGGGTAAATCTGGTAATTGTTGGTAAATTTTTTGCCAAACATCACCGATAACAACACGCTGCTGTGCCACTGCTGGCTGGGCGCCGAATAAGCTTATATTAGACAAAATTGGTGGACTAACTTCGGCACTGCAAAGCACGGCAACCAAAACTGTTACAAATAAAGCGAAATATAGAATTCGGCGCGCTGGGTATAAAAAATAAATAATTGGCAGAATAGGATTTTTTTCCATTGTTGGAATTTAGTTGTTTAGTACATAGTATTTGATCCCCCCTAACCCCCCTTAATAAGGGGGGGAAAAGAGGGGGATTAGAATTAACTTCTAGACTTCACCAATGATTTCCGGTTGAGTTAGCTCATCTGACATTTCGATAATTGCGCGCAATACAGGTTTCATGAGCGTATCATCGGCATTGTCAAAATCTTCGTAACGGCGCCGTTTTGCACGGTTAGCAACTTGAACCGTAATGCGATAACGATTTGAGGCTGCATGTATCAAATCTTCAGCACGGTGCATAATCTGAGACTGAGTTGTCTCGAACTTTGAACGCTTGAGCATAATCACTGGTTCAGTAGAACAACTTTTAGTTTAGCACTCGTGATTCATTACTCCGGGTAGAGGATATACATACAGTTGGGAATTTATAAGTAGCTTGTAATATCACCCAATTTGAAGCAACTTATGGCAAACCTTTTAGAGACTGCAAAGAGTGCAGGTAATTTTAAGACTTTAATCAAAGTAGCTGAAGCTGCTGGGTTACTAGATACTATTGAACATGCAGATTCTTTGACCGTATTTGCACCTACTGACGATGCGTTTAATAAGTTGCCACAATCAACTTTAGATGAACTTCTTCAAGATATTCCTAAATTAAAGAGAATTGTCGCGTATCATGCTGTGTTTGGAGATGTACGCTCTGATGATTTAGCTCAAATTGATGAGGCGCCGACTGTAGAAGGTTCTATATTAGCAATTGAATCTTCTGACGGTAAGGTGAAAGTTAATAATGCCAATGTACTAAAAACTGATATTCTTGCTGATAACGGCGTAATTCACGTTATTGATGAAGTGTTAGTTCCTACGATGGTAACAGTCGAATAACCATGCAGGGGGAGAATTATTAAGAAAGGTAGTTAGTTTGGTTTTGATGTGTGTGGAAGGAGGGGCGGGCAGGGATGCCCGCTCCACAAGAGTTTTATTTTTATTCAGATATGATATTGCTAAATTTATTGATTTAACCAAACTTCCAAGTCAGCTAAGGTAGAGAAATCTAATAATGCCTCTGCCAATGCTTCTAATTGTTCTGTAGATAGTAAACGAACTCTTTCAACTAGCGATGCATCAACCTCACCAAAACGTCGATTAAGTAGACGTAGAACTAAACGTTGTTCTCCTTCGGCTCTTCCTTCGGCTCTTCCCTCTTGCTTTGCTAACTCACGGTCTTGTTGATATAGTGGCGCCAGTCTCATAATTAACTCCGTTTCTGCGTCTTCTGTTTTATTTAATTCTAAATTTTGCTTGAAGTTGTACAAACATTCTAGCGTGGCTTGCTTAAAAGGGTTGTCATCTGCTAGTGCGATAAATTCATCGATGGCATTGGTTTGCACTGTGTCTCGACCCAACATTCTTAACCATAGTGTATCAGGTGTTTCAAGCAACTGGTGGATGACAACTATTCCTGTTCTGAAAGCTTCGGGTGGAAAATATATTCCTGGCGCCCAGCTTGTATCTGGGTCTGCTTTAAACTTAGATAGTATTTCATCTGATACCGTTGGCGTCAAAACCCATAGTTTCGGTATCGCTGTTTCTTCAAGAACTGTTTTTTTGGGCTTGGCTTTTGTTTTGCGTGTTGTTTTTTTTGGCTTTGCTTTTCTTTTGAGTGCATTTTTTACTTCCAACACCTTGATTATACAATCACAAATGTCGTCTTCTGGCGCCGGATTGCGAAACGGCTCAAATATTGCAGGGAACTGGGCGAACTTCCCAAGTAAACCTAGCACTTTAAGCTTAGGGTTTTGTAAGACTTTGGGAGTGAATAAGATATCTATTTGCTTTACTTCTGTGGCAACGCGCTTTGGTGCTTTGACTGCACCATAAGGTTCTAGCAATGCTTCAATGAAGTCTTTACTAAATTCATCGTGTATAAATCTAGTCATTCGGTTTTGCTGCTTATTAGACTGTTTTGACTGAATAAATACAAAAATATCATTTTATTCAGTATTCTTGTATTAAATAATGTAAGCTTTTCTGTGTATATAAAATTACTACTATTCTCATTCTATAAAACGCTGTATTTTCTCAAAAGCACTTATTTTAAGAGTTGGACGTAATATATATTTATGATAATGATTATAACGACGTTAAAATTGTAGAGACGCGATTAATCGCGTCTCTACAACGTGTGTATTTATATAATAACTGGGCAACTTTTCGGTTATACCTACTAACCAGTAATTCCCTAAATTAATTGTCCCATAGGCTCAGGTTCGGCTGCCGGAAGTCTACTCACATGTGACCACTTAGAAAAACAGGCAGTTGTGGTTGAAGAGGCGCCGTTAAACATTTCGATGCTCGGCTGAGGGTTTTATTTAAACCGTAAAAGTTATCATTAGACTTATAAACTTTCAGCTATGACTTTTATTTAATATTTATTATT
>ERZ1066121.67-NODE-67-length-91515-cov-13.185710_pt1 | contig 91515 bp, 74 predicted proteins | sample MGYA00382768_ERZ1066121 | MGnify/ENA primary metagenome ERZ1066121 (study PRJEB33369, sample SAMEA5778351) | biofilm metagenome | biome: Industrial cooling water; feature: Water cooling tower basin; material: Biofilm | place: United Arab Emirates | collected...
AGATGGTTTACAAAGATTTAATACTTTTAAGGAATTTATAATAGACAAAAACCTTAGACTAACAGGCTTACAGTCATTTACACAATTCAATGGGAAGACATATAATGAATTACCACGTAATTATCAGAGGCGCCTAGAAGAAACAGATATTACAGTAGTACTAGTAGAAAAAGGTACGCCGAAAGAGTTTAGCAAAGCGCTATTTGAGCGTATAAACACAACTGCCTCAGCATTATCAGCACAAGAAATACGTCATGCAGTAAATCAAGGCAAAGCGACAAAATTATTAGAAATTTTAGCAAACTCAGTAGAATTTAAAGATGCTACCGATAATGGAATAAGTACTTATAAAATGTTAGATCGTGAGTGTATACTAAGAATTTTAGCTTTTATGATTTATCCAAATATTGCGGATTTAAATATCAAAAGTATAAAAAAACTACTAGATGAAGCAATACACAAAATTAATTCAATGTCAGATAAGGAGGTTGATTTATTGAAAAATAATTTTTTGTCTGTTATGAAAATAGCTATAGAAATTTTTGGTAGGGATGCTTTCCGTAAAATATATAGTAATAAATCTACAAGGAATCCAATCAATAAAGCTTTGTTTGAAGCTTGGTCTATTAATTTGTATAAATTGAATCATAAAGAAGTAGAGCTTCTAAAGCTTCGACGAGATTATTTAATCATCAAAATAAAAGATTTAACTGATAAAGAAAAGTTTGATGATTCAGTCTATAGAATTACTGGTAATATAAAAGATGCATTACGTAGAATAAACGATATTGAACAAATAATTAAATCAGTATTAGTATGATACATTCATTAAAATTACAAAATTTTAAACCTTTTAAAGAGCAGTTGCTTGAGTTTCGTCCGCTAACGTTATTATCTGGTGACTCCTGCTGCTGATATTCCGAGCGCACGAAGATTAATGTCTGAGTTAATTAGCACTTTGCGTCAAGCAACAACTAGTGGTGTAAATCGAGTTCTACGTACACAAAATGATATCAACATAATTGAGATTGCGCCAAATTACCCTATTGCTTCTTGGCGTAATGATAATGAAGTAAGCAGAGAAGAACGCAGCTATTTTAGAACTCTCACAGCAAAAGCTCCTGTTTGGGTTGACGCGATAGAGGATATTAAGAACAATTTTGATTTGTCCGATGTTTACTATCAAGAAATGCAAGCAATAGGGTTAGGCTTTGCACTAGTTAGCAATTGTATTCCTGTAAGTTTACTATCTAATGATTGCTGGGATGCCAGCTATCTACAAGTTAAATTTTCGTATATGGATGAGGATGGAGATATTATCAGTGAAAGTGTAGACATTATTCACGCTAGTCGTCGTCAACATATACAAAATCATATAAACTGGATTCAAGAACGTATTCGTAGAGCCATTTATAACGGTTTAGAACTTTGGGATAGGAGAGAAGAATTTAAAGTTCTCCGTAACCTACTACATTGCAGTAAAAATGGTACAGAACTAGGCTGGTTAATTCTTCCAGATGAAGCTGGTATTTTAGTTATACATCCCAACCAACGTGTTGAACTTCTAGAAGGAACAGATTTACTTCCCATCCTCAGTAATATTGACCTATCTCTAACCGTCGAGCAAATCTTTAGGTGGCTAAATATTTAAAATGCAATTAGGTTTTAAGAAATTTCTTGTGGGATGGGTGTCTTCGCCCGTCCAATGGATTAGGCGGGCAAGGATGCCCACCCCACAAGATTATGAATTTAATTTTTGGAAATCCCTATCGCAAATAAACTCTCTTCCTTCAGCTATAAAACTAACTTCCTCGTTAGATTTATCTTAAAAGTGGGAAGTAGTTTGGTTTTTCTCATGCTGCATCGTTTTACCGAACACGGTTTAATTTGTATTACTCAACCTCACCATGCTTGGCTTGCGGGAGAATTAGCGCACGCTTGGGGTAACGAACAATTTGGTAACTTTGCTCCTTTTGATGAGGTTTGTCTAGGCGCCTCTCTACATGATATAGGTTGGATTACATGGGAGCAAAAGCCGACGCTAAACCCTGAAACTGGCTATCCTCATAAATTTACACAGTTGCCAACACAAGTACATATAGATATGTGGTCGAGTGCAAAACAGCTTGCGCTGACCTTTGGGAGATACGCAGCATTACTCGTCTCGTTGCATGGTACAGGGTTGTACGAAAGGTTTAGTAACTGGCGAAACTCAAAAGAAGCAACAACTATTGTGCAAGATTTTCTTAATCAAGAGTCAGCATTTCAAAAGCAACTTATCAATATTCTCAACCAAGATGAATATTTTGCACAATATGCGGCGCCGGAAATAATCAAACGTAACCAACAACTCGTAGCAACGTGGGATAGTCTCTCAATAATTTTATGTCAAGGATTTACCGAGAAAGAGGAAGTAACAAAAGTTCCAACAAGTGACGGAGAAACTAGGCTCGAATTAACCTTGCTAGAAACGAAAGGCAATTGTAATAATATAGCAGTATCTCCTTGGCCATTTCAGCAAAGCGAAGTCAAACTCCTTTATGAAGGAAGACTTTTACCCCACACCTTTGATGACGAAGCAGCTATGCAAGATTATCTAAACAGTAATTGCTGGATAACTTTAAGTACTGTACTGAAACCACTTTAATTTCTCTGTGAACTCTGCGCCTCTGTGGTAAAAAACAGTAATATAAGTAATATGAGTTGTTTCATACGTTACGATGAAAGTTACTGTCAGAGATAGCAATATTCTCAGAACTGTAGAGCCTCATATATTAGAAGCTCACTTAGAAACTGCTGGTTGGCGAGAAACTGCTCGAATTTTAGATGGCGCCGCAGGTGTGTGGAGATTAAAAAAAGATGGATTTGATGAATTTGAAATACTATTACCTTTAAAGCCAGATTGGGTTGACTATGCCGCACGCATTAGTGATGCGTTGAAGACTTTGGAAGAAGTAGAAAATCGTTCGCAAATTGAAATATTAGGAGAATTAATCACTAATGCAAATAATATAAAAATACAGGGATTGGTCACGCATGTTGAGAAACATAATAGCAAAATGAGTGGTCAAATAACATTATTTGGTATTATTTTTGACAAGCTGCGTAAGATTAATATTTCGCTTGCAGATGATGAATACATTATAACAATTATTGCTTACCAAGAACGTTTACCAGTTTTATGTCTTGGCGATTTGATCAAAGTAGATAATGTTTTTACTTTAAATAACTAACAAAAATTTGAATTGGACACTATTTGAAAAATTATGGCTCAATTAATAGTCGAAAATTTAGACCCTGATGTGATAGAAAAGTTGAAAGCACTTGCTCAACAAAATTGTAGGTCTTTGCAAGAAGAGTTGAAGCATATTTTAAAACAAGCAGCAGAAACGACAGTACAATATCACACAAGTGGTAATATGGTGAAAGCCAGAGAAACAGTAGCTCGTTCACAAGCTATATATGCTGGCAAAAGTTTTAGTGATAGCAGTGAACTTATTCGTGAGGATAGAGAGCGATAGTTAATATGTTTTAATCACACATACGATATTGCCGCGCCTAAGTTAATGTCCAGACTCCTGATATAATAAGAATAATTATGGGTAAGCTTTGAATTAAGTGTCCAGATAATATTACACTGCCAGCTAATACCTTAATACCTGTAAGCATTAATACTAGCCCTGAAAATTTAATTATAAGTGTGATGTTTGTATATACTAAAAACGGCTTAAAAGTTTACTTTTAATAAGCGTAAAAATGTTTTAGATGCTTCGTTCCTCAGCATGACTTTAGATGCTTCGTTCCTCAGCATGACTTTTAGATGTTTTGTACCTCAGCATGACTTTTTAAATATGTGTTAATCAATTAAAGATGTTGGGTTGCGATAGCGAAGCCAACCTACAGTATCTCATCTAAAATATATGTAACAAATTTTCTTCGCTCCACATAAACATGTCAAACCCTTACTATGTCGGTGGCCCGGTTCCTTTAGAGTATTTTTTTGGACGCGCGTCAGAAATTACAACAGCGTTTGACCAAATTTCAAAACGCGCGCATTTAGCAATATACGGTAGTCCTGGTATGGGAAAATCGTCTTTGCTCAGATACTTAGCGGCGCCTGAAATTTGGAAGAGACGAGGCAAGGACATTTCCAAAGTATTTATAGTCTCACTTAGCTGTGCTGGTATTAGTCCGTTTACTCCTTCAGGGTTTTGGCGCGAAATTTTAAATCGTTTATACGATGATGCGAATGAAGCTTTACGAACCGACATTGACCAGATATTGGACGATGAGCAAGTAGAAAAAGGAGATTTACGACGTATTCTCAAAAAAATTGGACAGCAAGATAAGTTTTTATTACTCTTACTCGATGACTACGATGCGGCGTTGCGTACTAATGACCAGTACACCGAAGTGGAAATGCTGACTTTTTTGAGTGAGTTCCGTGACTTAGCGGTTCATAGCAACGAAGGTAGATACCTTTCTACTGTTGTCACTACTTTTCGGCGCCTCAATGAACTCGGTCCCACTATCACACCCGGTGGTTCTCCCTGGTACAATCATTATTTATTTCGATTACTGCGACCGTTAACGACGGATGAGGTTAGCAACCAGTTGTTCGTTCAAATTTCTGGTTTATTTAGAGAAGGTGTTTTAAAGATTATTGATGGACATCCAGCTTTACTGCAAAATGCTGGTTATTTGCTGCATGAAACCCTGGAAGCAGGGCAAACTCCCAACATAGATATTTTTACACGAGACTTTCAAAGCGCTACCGAACAGTATTTTCGGGATACGTGGAGATTTTCTACAGATGAAGAACAAATTTTATTAATGTTAATCGCACTTTGTAATTTACAAGGTCGTTTGAATAGAAATACTCGTTACGGTTTGGGTGATGTTGACCTTGTTTTTAGTCAGCGCAGTCGAGAACTTGTTGACTTAGAAGAACGAGGTGTAATTCAGCACACACTTTCTGAAGGCAAAACTGTTTATAGTTTTACTTCTTCGATGATGGAGTGGTGGGTTATTCAAGAGATTCAAAATAGCAACGAAGAAAAGCTTTTAGCACGTGAGAGAGTTTTTCTCAATTTGATGAGTCGTGAACAAGCACAAAAAACACAGCAAGCTATTCGCTGGTTATGGCAAAATAAAGATACTGTTCAATCTGTAGTTATTACTGTTATTAAACAGTTTTTTGGCGCCCCCGCTTAGTTAGATTTGCTGCTAAAATCAATGTAAGGGAGGTATTGCTGATGGTGTTCTCGGCTACTCAGTATTCAGAAAATCCTTACATAATTGGGCGCCCAATTTATGAGCCAGAATTCTTTTTTGGGCGTGAAGAACTGTTTAATTTTATTAAGGATAATTTAAATCAGAAAGTACAGGTTATTTTGCTGCATGGTCAGCGGCGAATTGGTAAAACTTCTGTTTTATCTCAAATTCCTAATTTTGTTTGTTTAGATAACTTTGTGTTTGTACTTTTATCGTTAGAAGGTAAAAGTCAAAAATTGTTACATGAAGTTTTATATGAATTAAGTGAAGATATTTTTGACTATTTTGATTTTACGAAGGCACAAGTAAATTTACCCAGCAAAGAAGCACTACAAAAAGATAAATTAATATTTTTTGATGATTTTTTACCTCAAGTATATCAGGCACTTGGTAATAAAAATATAGTACTTTTGCTTGATGAGTTTGATGTTTTAGGTGACTCACACTCAGATTCGGCGGTAACTCATTTTTTCCCTTTTTTATTATCGGTTATTCACAGGCAACCGCAGCTTTATATTATACCTGTAGTCGGGCGGCGCCTGGATGACATGCCAAACCTACTCTCGTTGTTTCGACAGGCGCCTACTCAAGAAATTGCTTTACTCGATAAAATTAGTGCAGAACGTTTAATTACTAAACAAGCAAGTAGTAGTTTAATTTATGAACCAGATGCTATTGATGCAATTTTAGAATTATCAGCAGGACATCCTTATTTTACTCAGGTGCTATGTTTTGCGCTGTTTAGCCATGCTAGAGAAAAACAACAACCTCACATCACACGCGCGGATGTATATAACATTATTAATCAAGCAATCGAAATTGGCGAAGCTGGATTAACATGGTTTAGAGATGGTCTACCAATACCAGAGCGGGTTATTTTCTCTACGGTTGCAGAAATGCAGCAAGAAAAGTGTAAATCAGCAGTACTTCAGGGTACACCATTAGCGTTACTACAAAAACATGGAGTTATCGCTTCAGAAGCATTACACAAAGCAGAAACTCGCTTACTTGAATGGAATTTCTTAAAAATTTTTGATGATGCTAGAATGCTGCAAGCAAGTAGCTATGTAGTAACCGTCGAGTTAGTTCGTCGTTGGCTAATTAAACGTTGTCCGTTACGTCGAGAAATATGGGAACTTGAAAAACTTGATGAGTCACTTGTTCATTCCATATACGAACAAGCCATTAAAGAGCGGCAAATAGGAGAATTTTTAACCGCACTTGAATTATTCCAGCAGGTTTTAACGATAAACCCTAATCACTTTCATGCGTTGTTTGAACTAGCAGAGTTGTATTTTGATATTGGAGACTATTATCAAGCTGTAGAACTTTATACAAGGGCGCATAAAATTGACCCAGTGCGTAATCAAGAAGCTTTAGAGCGTGCAAAACAAAGTTATGCAAATCAAGGTAAACAGTATAATACATTCCGTGGCGCCAGTAGTAATACTCTTCACGAATCTAGCACTGGTTACAATATTTCTCGACTTGACCTTGAAAAATTTTATCAAGCTTTCAATCCAAATAGACCTTTACTGCTAGAAAATGCTTTAAACCAGAAATATTATGTTGATTTTGCGTCGGTGCGGGGTGGTAAAATAGCAGAGTCTTTAGCACGCACAATTACGCGCATATCTCCAGAGGCGCCTACATGTCAGTTACTAACAGGTCATATTGGTTGTGGGAAGTCAACCGAACTGCTGCGTCTCAAAACTGAGTTAGAACAGCAAAGCTTTCATGTCGTTTATTTTGAATCTAGCTATATATTAGATATGGTCGATGTCGATTTAATTGACATCCTGCTTGCCATTGTCGAACAAGTTGCCGAAAGTCTCAAACCTATCAACATTCGTTTCGAGTCGAACTACTTTACTAAGTTATTTGGAGAAATTAATAATTTTTTGCAAACACCTCTCGACTTGGAACTCGAAGGATTCTCTGCTGGTGCAGCAAAAATTACCGCAAAAACTAAGGAAAACCCTAATCGTAGACGACAACTGCGTGATTATCTAGAACCTCACACAGATAATATCCTGCAATTGCTGAATCAAGAACTTTCAAATATAACCACCCAGTTGAAAGCAAAGGGTAAAAAAGGACTTGTCGTTATTATCGATAACCTTGACCGATTAGATATTCATACTTTACCTTCTGGACGTTCGCTACCAGAACATATATTTCTCGACCATAGCGAAGAATTACGCCGATTCAATTGTCATATTGTATACACTGTACCGATGTCTTTGGTTTTATCGAATGACAATGCTTTGCTACAAAACCGTTTGGGAGGAGGAGTGGCGCCGCGTGTATTGTCTATGATACCAGTACGACATAGAAATGGAGAAATTAATAGTGTGGGATTAGCGCTGATGCGACAAGTGGTACTCGCACGTGCTTTTCCAGATGTCAGTCCAGATATGAGTCCGGTTGAAAGATTAAAGTTAATCAAGCAAATATTTGACTCACACTCAACCCTTGACAGGTTATGTTTAATAAGTGGAGGTCACGTTCGAGATTTACTGGGACTTGTATTTGAATGCTTACGCGAACAAGACCCACCCTTTGAGCGAGACACAGTAGAAGCAGTTATTCGACGCTACCGAGACTTTCGAGCAAATCCAATTGATTCTCAAGAATGGGATCTAATATTTGAAGTTTTAGAAAAGCAACATATTAAAGATGATGTTAAATACCACACGCTATTAAATAGTCTGTTTATTTTTGAGTACCGCGATACAGACGGTTCTTGGTTTACAATTCATCCTATCTTGGCAGAAACAAAGCAATTTCAATCTTGGCTAGCTTCATCAATCTAACTAACTTTTAATCTTTCTTAGGGCTGATTATACCCTTCTATAGACTTATTTAAACTCGTATTGACTTCACTTCTAGAGTTAGAGGTATATATCAGTAGGAGTTGTTAATTTATGAGTGTAATCATTAATTAGTTCGTGTATATAACGCGAGCTAATTAAATGTGTTTAAATTTTAACGAATAAAAAATTTATTCTCAGCAATCATTAACTTTTAGTTGACATTTGGAATTTAATTTAGACATTCAGGAGAAGAACGCAATGAGTCTTAAATCTAATAAATCACGTAATTCTGCTAAATTATTCGGCGCCATATGCAGTGGAATGCTTATCGGTTTACCTACAATTGCAGTAGCACAGCAGGCGCCTGTAAGGAGTACAGGTTCAAAAATTAATCCTTGTCCAAGTATTTTTTACGAAGAACCCCACAATAACCGAGTCATGGTTCCCCAAGGATGTACACCCAATGCTTATACAACGCGAATGAATGCTACTGGTATGGGCATGTCTAACTCCTCAGTGGCGCCAACTCCCGACCAAACACGCTTAGGTGTTGGTGGTGAAGCACCACAACCTTTAAATTATCCAAACCGTGGCATCCCCAACAGCCAAATAGATAGTAATACTGGCAGACGTATAAATGGGCCTGCTGGTGGTTATACCAACTCAAGACAGTCTCAACAAAACCAAAGCAATTTGGGTGGTAGATATCAAAATGCTGTTGCAGCAGTATCTCCTAGTGATGGTCGCGTTACTGTTCGTTTAGTTAACAATACTAATGCACCAATTACCTTCCAAGCAGTTGGTGATACACAAGTACGTACTTTAGCTGGTCGTTCTGAGATAGCATTGCAAGGTTTACGAGTTCCTACAACAGTTACCTTCTATCGTCAAGACCGTGGTTTATTGATGGTAACACCTAGAAGTTCTGAGTCTGGTGTATTGGAAGTCACTATGCAAGAAACTACTGATTTCGCAATGGACAGAACTGCGTTAAGAATTGAAAATAATGGAAACGTTTTCCTTAATTAGTATCCTGTCTTGTGGGATGGACGGGCAAGGATGCCCATCCCACAAGATTTTGTTATTTTTTGAGAATTCGCGTTAGCCTATCAACTAAATAAATCTCTTTTTTACTGTCTTCGAGGGTGCGTGATATCACTATTGCTCGTTCGTAGAAGTTGCGTGCGGTTTGATATTTACCTTGTTGTTCATAGAACTGAGCATATGATTCAAATGTTCTAAGTTGCTCTCCTAGGTCTTGCCCAACTTTTGCCAGTTCTAAACGCTGTGCCAACAATTCAAACGCGCGTTCGTTACGTCCAACTGAGGTGTGCGCTGCAACTAGTCCATCGATAGCACGATATTCGTTTACACGGTCTCTTGTCATTTTTGCTAGTCGTAAAGCATAGCCAAATGTGCTAATGGTGTTTTGGTAATCTCCAATCGCTCGATATGCTTCACCCAAGTTATTATATGTATTTGCTTCAGCTATTGGGTCACGGGTTTGGCGCCTGTACGTTAAAGCATTTTCATAAAGTTTAATCGCTTTGTTATAATCACCTAGTCGTGCGGTTGCTAAACCAAGATTACTCAACGATAAACCCTGTCCTTCAATTTCCTTAATGCTGTTTGCTATATTCACAGCTTCTGCAAATGCTTCAAAAGCAGGCGCCGTGTCTCCTTGTTGTAATAGTAAACTACCTACGTTATTTAAACCAAAAACTTGACCCCGAAGGTCTTTAGTATCTCGTGCAACTGCAAGACGACGTCGTGCTGCGTCTTCTGCTTCTTTAAAGCGTCCTAGCTGAATATACGCTTGACTAAGTAAGTCAAAAGCTAAACCCTCTGCTTTTAAATCATTTTTGAAGTGATAAAGCTCTAACGCTTTTAGTAATGAGTCAACTGCCTTAGAAGGCGCCTGTTGTTGGAGTTGCTGTTCAGCGATACGCAGCAAAGTATCCGCATCATCACGCATCTCAGGCATTACCCTTAACTGTCTTGGGTAATGAAGTTGTTGGGTAATGTCGGCGGCGTTTGCTATTGCTGGTAAAAACAGAGAAGTCAAAAGAAGAGTGTAAATATAGGGCTGAATTTTAATTCTTCGCCTGCTTGAAAATAAAGATACTAGTGTTTGACTCATAAAAAACTTCCCGTAGTCGGGTTTAAGTAAAAGAATTTACAAACTAATTATTTTTACAAAAAGAACACACATAACAGTAATACTACTGAGAAGCTGCCGGAAGAATATTATCGCCTAAATATATGGCTCGTATGTCCGTCGGCAATTTGTCTTCTAACATACGATAACCTTCCTGAAGAAAATTTGCTACTTCATGAGGCGCAATACCCTCACCCTCAGCTTGAAGGTAAGCAGCAATGCGGGTTTCGCTCCAATGAAATGTTTGTGCCATCAAAACCATTAAGCGCAGCACTGGGGGTAATTGTTCCAAAGCTTGTTCGACATAGCACCATAATGGTGGTGATGTCGCTTTGAGTGAATAGTGAATTGCTTCTGTGGGTGGTAATTCAATTTCGTTGATACAATAAGCTGTCATGTTAATCAGCCAATTTTGCAGCGTTAAGTTCTCGTTAATCTGCTGATTCAAATCAAGACCACCAAGTTCATGGTACACATGTTTCCATGTGAGGGCAAATAAATAATCTGCTTGAACTGGTGAGCGAGCAGAATGGCGAATCAAGGTGTAAACTATAGGACTATAGCGGCAAAACATCGCCGTAAAAAACTTACCAGCCTCCGGATGCTGCTGGAATAAAGTTAACAGTTCATGGTCGCTATGGTGAAACAGTGATTTCACAAGCGGGTGGTTAGCTTCGGGGAAGTGTGGTATTTGCACGGGTCGTAACGAAGAATAATTGAAATTTGTTACTAATAACTAAAATAAGCAAGATAAAGTTTAGTTATTTTTTGCCTATTTTGGGGAAGGTATGATTAAAGCGCAACCGTTTAGACTTGTTTGTAATTGATACACTGGAAACACAGACTTATAATTTAAGTCCTAATCTCCATACAATTTTTCATTGGCTCCTTTATATAAAACACTCCGGTTTTCATGTTTATAGCAGTTAGTTTAGCTCCCTTTCCTCACCTTACCCTGGCGTCGTTCTTGCCTGCGCTGGATGGTTTAATGTCCACCCAAGGCATTATGGTAATGCTGCTGGCAGCTTATGCTGGCGCCATGTGGATGTTTTTGACTAGTGCGCCAAAAGTATACACGGTAATGGTGTCAGATTTAGAAATCGCTCGACAATTATACGAAGGTTTGCTCGATTTACCAGCAGCCGAAGTACCTCTGCACTATTACTATAATTACGAACAAACCATTGGCGCCGCTGGAATTGACCCTTTATACATGTCTACAACTCCCAGCTATTCGGGAAGTCGTAGTATGAGTAATGCAAGTGAGGGGCTTTGGTATCAACTCAAGAAAAATACCCAACTACACGTCATTACAGGCGCCAGTCTAGGTGCCAAAAATCAACAGCGTCACGTTTGTTTCGACAACGATGCACTAGAGTTGATTTTAATGCGTGTAGAAGTACGCGGCTTGAAATTTAAAATTCGCAGTCGCAAGCCCATGAACTTTTTGGTTAAAGATTATGATGGGCGCGTTATTGAAATGGCAGAAGTTGCAAATTAGTAGAAAGTGCTGAGTGCTGAGGAGCCATCGCCGTGGGCGGCTCTGCCGACTTGAGGCGAATGGCGTTGCTGAGTAGAAAGCACTCATAACTCATAACTCCGCGCTTCCTCACTAATTATCGAGCATCACTAATTAGCCATTGGTTAGACTCAGCATCCCATACCAAGGTAAAACGTACCGAAGCAGGAGCTTGTTTACCATTTCTAAGCACATAATTTAATTTTGCGTCTACTGTAGCAGAATAGTCATTTTGTTCTACTAAGTTAATTTGGTTTATTTCAACTTGTTGAACTTGTCCATCCCACCAACCAATGTATGAATCAAAACCTCTAGGGTGAAGTTTACGATTACTTCGCAAAGTCGGAGTTAACTGATTCCAAGTTTTTTGTAAGTTTTTATTATTAATACCGTTGTAATAATTTTCTACAAACTCTGTTGGTGATGATTGTGCTTGTGGTGGATTTGATGGCGTTTGTTTTGGTATTACTGTAGGAACAACTACATCTGGAGCTTTTGTATTTGTAATTTCAGGTGTTGGAGTTGGAGACGGTGATGGTAAAGGTTCTGTTGTTTCAATTGGTGTTGGAATATCGGTTGGAAATTCTTCATCTACAGGAGTTGGAACTACTTCTGGTGTACGTGTTCGGATTGGTCTAGGGGTAATTCGAGTTTTGGGTCTTGATATTACAGGTGGTTCAGAGTCTTGTTGTGTTGAAGATGGTGTTGGTGTTTGCTCGCTCAACGTTGCAACAGGTGTAGGGTCTGTATCTGCAACTTGTTGACCTTGACGATTTAACATTGAAGCTAGAACTATTGCACCACTAAGTAAACCAGCACCAATTACGGCACCTATTACAATGCCTTTTGTATTACTCGAACGTGGTATTTGAGGTGCATTGTTTTGATTAATGGGTGGTGTTGCTTGATTATTTGGTTGTTGGTATTGTTGGTTCGCAGGACTGATACTCACCGTATTTTGTGGTGGATAAGAAGCTTGGTTATAGCTGGGAGGTTGAGAGTAAGGTACCGTTGGTATAGAAGCAGAATTTTGAGATTGTAAAGCAATAAGCATGTCTCTAGCACTATTGAAGCGATGAGTCGGCACAAACTGTATGGCTTTATCTAACACCATTGCAAAACCTGGTGTCAAAGAACTTGCATACTGGCGCCATAATATTACACCTGTAGCTGGGTCGTTTGGTATTTCTTGGGGCAATTTACCTGTTAGTAAAAAAATTGCCGTCATTCCCAAACTATAAATATCACTAGCAAACATTGGTCTACCTACCGACTGTTCACTAGGCATAAATCCTGGTGTTCCAATTACTATTGACCTTGTGGAATTACCAGAGGGTGTGACAACTGTACCAATTGTCTCCTTCACGGCGCCAAAATCTATAAGTACTGGTTTACCATCAAGGTGACGAATAATGATATTATCAGGTTTGATATCACGGTGAACAATACCTCGACCGTGAACATAATCGAGAACAGGTAAAAGACTAATTAAAATATCGCGAACGGCATTTTCACTCATAACACCCTGAGATTGAACTTTGGCGTTAAGAGTTTGCCCTTCGATATATTCTTGAATTAGGTAAAACTGCCCATTCTCAGAAAAATAGGCATATAAACGGGGAATTTGATTACTGTTATCACCAAGTTCCTCTAGAATAGCTGCTTCGCGCTGAAACCGTTCCTTAACAAGTTGGTAAATTTCAGGATTATTATTGATTGGTTTTAGCTGTTTAATGACACAACGGCGCTTGGATGGCATTTGAGTATCTTCAGCAAGGAAGGTTTCTCCAAACCCACCGCTTCCTAAAGTCTGTATCACGCGATAGCGGGTATTGAGAAGCATTACAGTGACAAGCGATTACGACAAGGGTATTGTCTTAATATTCTACAACTTCTGTATAAATCGGCATTGTATCGCCGACCAGTTATAAATTTACTTAAAGTAGTGTAGATTATTTTTTGTTTGATATTGATTAATATAGGCAGCGTTATTCATTTCTAAATCTGATAGAACTTTCGATGAATCAAATTCTTTTGGAGAGTATTGCGGACGATACCACGACTGTTGATTAAAATGGCTTTGTAATCCTGGAGTGTCAAAACGGCGCCCTAAGCGTGCAAAAATAGAATTACGCATTATATCCAACTCCAAAGCACTTTTTCCTTTTAAATCAGCATCAGTAACAGGTCGTTGTGATAGCCAAGAATAATCATTACTAACTATATTTGTAGGTATTTTTGTATCTGTAACTTGAAAAGGAGAAAATTTAGTAATTAAAGGTAAAATTACTAAGGCGCCAATGATTCCTGCCAAAATTAAGCTAGCACTATAAATCCTATTTCGACTTTTACTTGTAGTAGTAACTGGTGGCAGTGATGTTTGTGGCGCTACCTGTACTGTTTTATGTACTGTTTCTTGAAGGTTAGGATGTATCGTTTGTGCAGTGCTTTTCAAATCATAAAGCATGTCTGACGCACTTAAGTAGCGTTCACGGGGATGATATCTAATTGCTTTATCTAAGATTTGCTTCAATACAGGACTAACATGAGAAGCAAAATTATGCCAAATTATTTCCCCTGTTTGGACATCGGTTTCTAACTCGTGCGGTTGTTTACCTGTTAGTAAATAAATTGCTGTTATACCCAAACTATATATATCACTTCCATACATTGCCCTACCTGCTGCTTGTTCAGATGGCATGTAACCTGGTGTACCAATAATAATTGAGCTAGTGGGTGTACCTTGGGAGTTTAACACAGTTGCCATCGATTCGCGCACGGCGCCAAAATCAATCAAAACTGGTTTACCATCTTGGTGCCGTAGAATAATGTTATCGGGTTTTATATCGCGGTGAATTATATGTTTACTGTGAACGTAAGATAAAACAGGTAATAAATTTAACAGTAATGAGTATAGGTGACTCTCATTCCACAATCCTTGATGTAAAAGCTTGCGCGTGAGAGTATCACCTTCTATCCACTCTTGAACTAAGTAAAATTGCCCATCTAATTGAAAGTAAGCGTATAAATTAGGTATTTGTGTATGGGCGCCACCTAATTCTTCTAATATTGCTGCTTCGCGTTGAAAGCGTTCTTGTACTAGCTGATAAATTTGAGGATTATTTTGAATAGGTTTGAGCTGCTTAACAACACAACGACGGAGCGATGGCATTTGGGTATCTTCTGCTAAAAAAGTCTCACCAAATCCACCACTTCCCAAAGTTTGTATTACACGGTAGCGGTTGTTAAGTAACATTTGCAATGTATAATTTGTTTTATACTAGCAAAATATTACTAGTAGAGACGTTACATGTAACGTCTCTACTATTTAACCTGTAACGTCTCTACAATTTAACCAGGTTTTACAACTAAAACAGAACAGGGTGCATCTTCAACTACTTGACTGCTGACAGAACCTTGGACAATGCGTGTCATTCCTGTTAAGCCACGACTACCTATTACAATTAAGTCGGCTTTATAAATATTGGCAAGACGGATAATTTCTTCTGCGGGGTCGCCAGTAACTAGTTCAACATAGCTATTGACTCTTAATTCGCTTTGGTATGATTGTAGTTGTTTTTCAACTTGTTGATATAAAGTAGCCGACGGTTCAGGGTGTGGACGGTCGGCAGGAAGCTCATCTAATGAGTTTGATGTTGGAAAAACATGACACAATATAATCTTACCATCGCTCGGAAGTACCAAACGATGTACTGTTTCAATTACTCGGTCGGCTATTCCCGAATCGTCCAAAGCCACTAAAATTTTGTTAAGCACCACTGTCAACCTCCGAGGAGCGCTCCTGGACTAAAAGTACCAAGGAAAGGTTTGTATTACCTTAAACTTTTAGTTTGCAGCCTAATGGGCATTTTTGCCAAAATTAAGCAGGAAAAATTAACAATTGATGAAGTGTAAGTAGGGGTATGCCTCCCCTGCTTTTGACCCTAATCTGGGTTATCTAACTCAGAATCTGATTCTTTCTGTACTCGGCGCCTTACTGAATCAGCGTGAGAAGGTAAACCCTCGGCAGTAGCTAGAGAATCGATGGCGCCTGCGACTTTAGCGAGTGCTATTTGTGAGTACTGAATAATGCTTGAGTGCTTTAAAAAAGTCTCAACGCCGAGCGCAGAAGCATATCTAGCAGCACCTGAAGTTGGAAGCGTATGGTTGGGGCCAGCTAAGTAGTCACCAACGGCTTCGGGAGTGGAATGTCCTAAGAAAATAGCACCTGCGTGACGTATGTCGGTTAACAACGCCCAAGGGTCTTCGACTTCTAACTCCAAATGTTCGGGTGCAAATTCATTCGATAGTTCAGCTGCGGCTGATAGCGATTCGACGACTACGATTAAACCATAGTGAGCAATCGATTTTTCAGTATCTAGTTGTCGCGGATGGTCTACTAGCTGTCTTTCTACTGCCACTTGAACATTTTTGGCTAGTTTTGCATCGGTTGTTAATAATATCGCTGCTGCCATTGGGTCATGTTCGGCTTGCGCTAGCAAGTCAGCTGCAATATGTACAGGATTTGCCGTTTCGTCAGCGATGATTAGTACTTCGCTTGGCCCTGCCAGGGAGTCAATGCCAACAGTACCGTATACTAGCTTTTTGGCTAGGGTAACGTAAATATTACCTGGACCTGTAATTACATCAACTTTTGGTATTGTTTCAGTACCATACGCTAAGGCACCAACAGCTTGGGCACCGCCGATTCTGTATATTTCATTAATACCAGCTTCGCGTGCAGCTATTAATACTGCTGGGCTAATACCTTTTCCTGTGCCTGGAGGTGTCACCATAACAACGCGAGGGACACCAGCGACTTTAGCGGGAATGGCGTTCATAATTACCGTACTTGGGTACGATGCGCGACCACCAGGTACATATAGCCCTGCACGGTCTACAGGAGTGTAACGCTTGCCAAGAACAATATCATCATCACCAAAGTGTACCCAGCTTTTAGGAACACGCTGACGATGAAATGCCTCGATTTGCCGACACGCGAGCCGAATTGATTCAAGTAGTTCTTTTGACACCGCTTCGTAAGCTGCGTCGATTTCTGAGGCAGAAACGCGCAGTTCTGGTGCTTTTAAAACTTGATTGTCAAATTCCGCAGTGTAATGCAATACAGCTTTATCGCCTTGGCGTTGGACTGCTTGCAACACTTCGCGTACTGTTGCTTCTTTATGAACAACTTGTTCTGAGTGAGTGCGATCGCAGATGCGTTGTAGTTCTGCTCGAACGTCTGCCTGCTGAGTGATGATTCGCAGCATGGAGTAAGGACAATGCCAACTTTAAGAATATACCCGGAGTGAGAATGAGTTTTACTTAAAACCACTGGAGAGTGGAAGCTTAACTCAAACTTTCTTTTCTAGCTTAACCTGGATTTTTTTTTGACACTACAAGTGCAAGTTGACTTGCCGCATATAGTTATCATTATTTGATTTTCGGTTGGCTAGTAGTCAATGGTATGATACCGATAGATATCACCCAATAATACTCGTACAAATTACATAGTTAGAATAAGCTTAAGCCGCATGGGTAATTGGGGATAAGTAAATGATAACAAAAATGCTTGTTTTTCTGACTTTATAGCTAGTATTTGGTCTTGAGCCAAAACGCCCAGATGCTTGACTGTGTTACTTAATAATTATAGAACGTTCCAACCACCCTCCCTTACCTGACTACTATGCTCGATAAATAGCACGCCTGCGCTTCAGGTCAAAGTCAAGAACAGTGACTTATGCTGGAATATTTAATTCTAACCTATTTTATTTATATCACACATTTAATTTTACAACTTAATAATTACAGAGCTTAACGGGGCGCCGCAAACGAAGATGCTCGTAAATCGTTAATCATGCCGTTTTTGTCTAACTTCCTTTCATCGCATTATTTTGTTTTATCGTCATTACTGTAAATTCTATTATCTGTACGTTTCTTTAGCTTTTCTCATAACCATTTCACTCAATTAAGTAGAAATACTTGTATAATTTAATTTAGTATTTAATCAAAAAACGTTAATAAATTTAAATAATTTATTATTAAAGTAGCAGAGAAAAATATATATGATTAAGTAATTGGACTATTTCATAATAGTTGGGAACATTTTTAATAAAGCAGCCATCGAGAGATATATAGCTCACAATATAACTCGGTTAAAGTTTTGATGCCCGAATTTATCCTCCACTCTCTACGGAAGGAAAAGAAAAATTAAAGCCCCCGAAGTGGTGAGAGAATTAGATTCTCAACAGAGCAGTATTGGAGCAGTATTGATATAAATCAAAAAGCACGTAGTAACAATTATGATATTTATATATTATCCCTATATGTGTATTTTACATAGTAAATAAATGAGTAATTATAATAAAAAACACCATAAAAATAGAGTAGATAAAATTTATCAAATGAAAAAAGACTTCGATTTTTGCAAGAAGTAATGCTTACAACCTGATTTGAAATCTCAGATGAAATCAATTGTCAAGTAAAATAAGTTTTTAAAATTTGATTACTGTATTTGCTTTTAACACAATAACAATTGACTTAGGTAAAGACAATGTGAAGTATATGTGAAGTAATTATATAAATATTGTTCGACTAATATTAAGAGTGCTAACTAAAATTAGTTGGTAGGGTAGACGAACAATGGCGCCGTGCATATGATGGGAATCATATGTATAGCTGATTGGTAGAGCGCAAACTTTGTGACAGGAAAATATCCAAGTGACAAAGGAATTGGTACACATACAATGCTATATACCCCCAATATGAAAAGGCGAAGAATTCAGTTTTACCAACGATTGTTTGTATTTACTGTTGCATTAGTTGTGTTGTTGAGTGGGTTATTAAGCCAATTACCTAACAGCACGATGGGCAATACAGTTGTTGCTGCGATGAATGTTGAGTTCCCACTATCTACAAGTGGAGCAAGAATTATTGACGCGAAAGGAAAGACTGTTTTACTCCAAGGTGTAAACTGGTTTGGGATGGAAACTGAAACTCATGTACCGCATGGATTATGGTCACGTGGCTATAAAGAAATGCTTTCTCAGATTAAAAGTTTAGGTTATAACACCATTCGCTTGCCATATTCAGTGGAAGCACTACGGAGTGATAGTATTTCTGCAGTTAATTATACAATAGGCAGTAATAAAGAACTTGAGGGTAAAACACCCCTTGAAGTGATGGATCTTGTTGTTAAAGAAGCCGAACGTCAAGGATTAATGATTGTTCTTGATAGTCACCGTCTTAATACCAAACGTATTCCGGAACTTTGGTATGGCGATGGTTTTACCGAAGCTGACTGGATTGACACCTGGCGCCTATTAGCGCAACGCTACAAAAATCAAGCTAATATCATTGGCGCCGACTTGAAAAACGAACCACATGGTCGAGCAAGTTGGGGTACAAATGACTTAAGTACAGACTGGCGCCTAGCTGCCGAGCGTGCAGGAAATGCGATTTTGAGCATAAATCCCAACTGGTTAATTATTGTTGAGGGAGTAGAGTTAAACGTACCAGGACAAAAGTTAACTAACCATTGGTGGGGAGGTAACTTAGAAGGTGTCAGACGTTTTAAAGTGCGATTAAAACAACGCAACAAAATAGTTTATTCGCCACACGAATACGGGCCAGGTGTGTTTAATAAGCCTTATTTTTCCGATAAAAGCTTTCCCAAAAATATGCTTCAGCGGTGGGAAACAGGTTTTTATTACATTGAGCGTCAAAAAATAGCACCTATTTGGATTGGTGAATTTGGTGGTAAACAAGTAGATAAAAGTTCAATTGAGGGTATTTGGCAAAATAAATTAGTTGATTTTATCCGCGATAAAAATTTAAGTTACGCTTACTGGAGTTGGAATCCTAATAGTTCCGATACTGCTGGAATTTTGCTCTCAGATTGGCAAACAATCGATGCTCCCAAGCAAGTGATGCTTTCGAGGATATTGCCAGTTAAATATAAGCCACCAGTACCAGTTGCACGTGGAACAAATGAACCAACAAACAAACTACTTTTGGCGCCTGTATCATCACCTGCATCTGCTTCTCGTTTATCTTCTTCCTCTGGTCAGCTTCAAGTAACAACTAAAATAGATTCTGATTGGCAATCAGGATTTTGTGTGACTTTTAAAGTCGGGAATTCCAACTCAACAAAGGTTCAAAATTGGCAACTCACATTCAATATGGATAAAGCTGCTATTAAAAACTCTTGGAATGGTACCTTCAAACAGAAAGACGGTGAGTACATAGTTACGCCATTAGACTGGGGAAGAGTAATTGAGCCTTGGGCAGTTCGTGATCTTGGTTTTTGTGCCAATAAATTAAATATTGGTGGAAATATTGATGGTGCCGATTATCAACCGCGAAACGTCAAAGTCAAAATAGCATCCTAAAATAGTATACGTATATACACATGTAGAGACCGTAAATTTACGGTCTCTACATTTTGGGGGGTTCTACAAAGGTATTTTGAAAGAGAAAGACAAATTGTCTTTATTCTTCAAAATCATCTTCATCTGCATCATCAGGTTCATCTTCTTCGTAGTCGTCCTCGTCAGCAAGGTCACTAACTTCTGACACCATGAAGTCCTCATCATCAAGGATGGAGTTATTACGACGAGTTGAGCCACCGTAGCTTCCATCAACAAGACCTGGAGCATCTAAGTTATAGTTACGTGCGGTACGGTCATCAAGAACCATGTCAAGAGAGTCTTCGACCTCATCTAAAACACCAGTACCCATATCAGTTGAGTAGTCATCAACGATACCAGGTTCATCGTAAGTATTGAAGCCTGTACCTGCGGGAATCAAACGTCCAATAATTACGTTTTCTTTCAAACCGCGCAACCAGTCAGATTTTCCTTCGATTGCAGCTTCGGTTAATACCCGTGTTGTTTCTTGGAATGATGCGGCAGAAATAAAGCTATCGGTATTCAAAGATGCTTTGGTAATACCTAACAGCATTGGTGTGTACTGGGCACGGGCGCCACCTGTAATTGCCATCGCTTCGTTAACCTGCTCGATTTGGCGCAATTCAACCAACTCACCAGGTAACATTGTTGTGTCACCACCATCATCGACGCGCACTTTCGAGGTCATCTGACGAACGATAACTTCGATGTGTTTGTCGGCGATATCAATACCTTGAGATTGGTATACTGATTGCACTTGGTCAACGAGGAAATTTTGGACTTTTTGGAGGGCAACGCTAGCACAGGCATAAATACCGTCTTCATGACCAAGGTTGAAGAACAAATCTAAGATTTCGTGAGGGTTAGCAAGACCGTCGGTTAGTTGTTGTCCAGCCGCAACTTGTTGACCATCGGAGATTATTAAGTTTTGTCCGGGGCCAAGATTGTAATCTGTAACAACGCCGTTTGACTCAATGACTTTAAGTGCAATTGCTTCATCGCCATCGCCATAAACGACTTTGACTTCGCCACTACGTTTTGCCAATATACAAGCTTCTTTCGGTTTGCGCGCTTCGAGCAATTCTTCAATTCTAGGTAGACCTTGGATAATGTCCCCAGTTTTGGCACGTTCAAATACTAGTAGTACCAAATTATCACCACGTTGTACTAAGCCACCATCTTCGACTTGGAGTACTGCACCAGGACTAACGCGATAAGGGCGCCCGATACGTATTTTAATGGTTGAACCACTTGTTGCTAAAGCAGCAGAGGAACTTCCGGAACCGGATTCGGTCGAATTAGATACGCTTATTACTTGTCCAGATTCGGGAGCAAATACTCCGGGTGCGATGGCAGAACCTTCGACTACTAAGTCACCTTTATTAACTAGAGGTGCCCCAGTTGCAGTCAAGTTTAGAACATCGCTGTTACGTAAGACTAAACAACGACGTACTGCTTCGGCGCCTTTTTGGACACCGCGCACAACACCACCTTCTTTACATAGAATTTGAGTGCGGGCAACTACAGCATTTGGAGCAATTGTTTGTCCATCTTCGACTTCAAGATTAGTTTGTGTCGATCCTTGAGTTGCATCTGCGGAAATATCGCGACGAATAACTAGTGATTCAAGGATTACTAACTGTAAACGCTGAATCTCGGAGTCTTCGCTATCTGGTACTAACTCAATATCAGCTGCCAATGGCGAAGCATTATGGTCTTGCTCTCCTACGGAATCGTCGATTTCTAATACTAATTGTGTACGTAGAAGTTCTACACCTTCTACTGATTTTACGCGCTCTGAGTCTTTGTATGGCAAGCGTTGTACAGCTCGTAGTTGAATCGAACGTCCGGTGTGCTGACTTACAGATGTTGTTGATGGCACATCTGGGTCGCTAGGTACAGCAAATTCCACAACTGGACGCGATATTAATGCCGGACCTTCAGGTGATTCGACGTACTCGATGTAACGTAGTTCTGTGGCAACCTGTCCCATCAACTCTTCACCAGGCTGTACAAATGTTCCATCGCGACCCATTACTGCTTCTGGGTCATCGGCCATTAGTAGTTCACCTGGTTTGACTACGACTTCGCGGAGAATGTCGTTTTTCTGGGTGACTTCGATAACACCGCTATTTTGACAGAAGATGTCTTTAACAATTTCATCGCCAGCGTTAACAAATTGACCATCTTCGACGAGTAACAATGAAATATCTTTGTTAACTTCGTGTGTTTCTTCGGGTATCCATAACAGGCTACCGCCAACGGTGACTTCGTAACCAAGTTTGGCTTTGCCTTTTTTCTGGACTTCCACACCTGCGAACTTGAGTAAACCACCTGTGGTAGTACGGTAACGGTCGTCAATTAGTTCTGCGACGACTTGACCGTTTTGAACTTTGGTTCCTGGAGTTGCACGTAGGTTAAATACTTGATTATTTCCAGTTGTTACCAAGTAGTTATTGCGTCCTTGGGTGCTTTCTTTAGTTACGGTCGCAGAGTCGAGAACTACCGAAGCGGTAATAATTTCGATTTCTCTAGTATTTTTACCTGGTTCAATCGAAGGCAAACGTACTACACCACCATGAACTGTTGTAAGTTGAGTTTCTGCCAGAACCCCGTTTGTTTCTATACTCGAACCGTTATTTACAACTAATTCGGCGCCTGGTGGTAAGTTGTATACATCACCCGACAAAATCCATATCAAACCACCGCGCGATGCTGTGGTAGTTGTGTTACCTTGACGGTCGGTTTTTTGCTCGGCAACAACTTCAGAAAATTTAACTTCACCTGCAAGGTCGGTAGCTACATCTTTTACAGCTTTTTCAGTGTTACCACGTCCACGTCCAGGTAATAAAACTTCTGCAACGAGTTGTCCAACTTTTACTTTTTGACCACTGTTGACATATAGTGTCGAACCTTGGGTAATAGCAACTTCGGTAACGGTGCCAGCACTATCTTCAATTGTGATATTACCGTTGGTTTCAACATATAAAGCATCTTCACCGTGACGGGTACGGTAAGGACGTGTTCTTAATTTTTTGGTAAACTTAACGGCGCCTTCGTGTTCGGAGCGTACTTGTTTAGCAACCTCACCAGTGAATACACCACCTGTGTGGAAAGTACGCATGGTTAACTGAGTACCAGGTTCACCGATACTTTGCGCGGCAATGATTCCCACTGCTTCGCCCAGGTCTACCATTTTGGCGTGTGCCAAGCTCCAACCGTAACAATGTTGACAAACACTTCGCGCAGCTTCGCAAGTTAGAGGTGAACGTACTACTACGCTTTGGACACCAGACTTTTCAATTCGTTTACCTAATTCTTCGGTAACAGGTGTATTACGTTCGGCAATAATTTCTTTAGTTTTGGGATGTACAACGTTTTCGCCAATGACTCGTCCCATTAAACGAGTTGCCAAAGGTATTAAGGTTTTATCACCTTCGGTCATAGCAGTAATTGGAATACCCCGGTCTGTACCGCAGTCAATTTCTCGAATAATTACGTCTTGAGATACGTCCACCAAACGACGGGTAAGATAACCAGAGTCTGCTGTACGTAACGCTGTATCTACTAACCCTTTACGGGCGCCATACGAGGAAATAATATACTCAGTAACGGTTAAACCTTCGCGGAAGTTGGTTTTAATTGGTAAGTCAATAATTTCCCCTTGCGGATTCGCCATTAATCCCCGCATACCAACTAACTGACGTACCTGGGAAATATTACCACGGGCGCCGGAGAACGCCATCATATATACAGAGTTAAGTGGGTTGGTACTCTTAAAGTAGCGAACAACTTCGTCTTTAAGTGCTTCAGAAGTACCGTTCCAAGTATCAATTACCTTTTGGAAACGTTCAACTTCAGTAATTTCACCACGAGTATAACGTTCGGTTGTTGCGCTAATTTCTTCCTCAGCAGCTTCAAGCAAACTACGCTTGGTTGGAGGAACCATCAAATCATCAACACTGATGGAGACCCCTGCTTTTGTCGCATAGCGAAAACCCAAATCTTTGAGTTTATCTGCCATTACTGCTGTACGTGCTGTTCCGTAATTAATAAAAGACCAAGAAATTAAATTACGTAGTTGACCTTTATCAACTACACGATTACGAAAAACATAATTCTCGTTAGCCATAATATAAGTTAAAAGTTTTAAGTATTGAGTGCTGAGTGCTGAGTGCTGAGTGCTAAGTGCTGAGTTTTGAGTTAAATAATACTCAGCACTCAGCACTTTTTACTCATCACTAACTAGCTAGTGCTTCTTGAATTGCTTTATTGTAAATAACGCGACCGGGTGTAGTACGTACATATTGAGAAAGTACATTTCCTTTATCATCTTCACGAACACGGCGGAATTTGTACATTTTTGTAACAGTTCCGTCTGAGTTCTTGTTTTCTTCGATGGGCACTGTATCTGCTTCGGGAGATTCTACTTCTCCATCGAATCTGACATATATATAAGCGTGGATATCGACTTGCGCTGACTCAAATGCCATGATTACGTCATCAAGTGAGGAAAAATATTTACCCGCGCCTTTTGTTGCACCAGGATTTTCTGCGGTTAAATAATATGCTCCCAAAACCATGTCTTGGCTAGGCGTAATAATTGGTCTACCTGTTGCAGGTGACAAAATGTTATTTGAAGCTAGCATTAACAAGCGTGCTTCTGCCTGCGATTCTAAGGATAGGGGAACGTGTACTGCCATTTGGTCACCGTCGAAGTCAGCGTTAAATGCTGGACATACGAGTGGGTGTAATTGAATTGCCCGACCTTCTACTAATATTGGTTCAAAGGCTTGAATACCTAAACGGTGTAACGTTGGCGCCCGGTTTAGCATTACAGGGTGTCCTTCGATAACTTCTTCGAGAACATCCCAAACTTGCGGGTCGTTACGTGAAATTAGTTTTTTGGCTGCTTTGATGTTATTAACCATACCGCTACGAATTAAGCGGTTAATAACAAACGGTTGGAATAATTCAATTGCCATTTCTCGTGGCAACCCACATTGGTGAATGTGTAATTTGGGCCCAACTACGATTACCGAACGACCTGAGTAGTCAACTCGTTTACCAAGTAAGTTTTGACGGAATCGTCCTTGTTTTCCTTCAATAATGTCAGACAATGACTTTAATGGACGATTATTGGCGCCTACGACAGTGCGTCCACGACGACCGTTATCGATGAGCGCGTCTACTGCTTCTTGTAACATCCGTTTTTCGTTACGGACGATGATTTCAGGCGCCAGAATTTCTTGTAAACGCGCGAGTCTATTATTACGGTTAATTACGCGACGGTACAAATCGTTTAAGTCGCTGGTAGCAAATCGTCCACCATCGAGTTGCACCATTGGACGTAAATCTGGTGGAATTACGGGAATAACCGTCATTACCATCCACTCAGGTTTGCTTCCAGTCGCGATAAAGTTATCAATAACCCGCAGACGCTTAATTAACTTGGCACGTTTTTGACCTTTGGCTGTGTTAATTTCTTCGCGAAGGTTTTCTGCTTCTTGCTCTAAGTTAATATCGGCAAGCAATCTTAATAAAGCTTCGGCGCCAATACCAACTTCAACACCAACAAGTTGAGAATCTTCGGCGTAGATTTGGTCTTCAATTTCTAACCACTGGTCTTCACTAAGAAGTTGCTTGTAGGTTAGCGTTTCCGCATTACCTTGATTTAATACAACGTAAGAGTTGAAATATACTATTTGTTCTACATCCCGCAATGGCATATCAAGCAGGATGGATATATAAGAAGGAATACCTTTTAAATACCAAACGTGAGCTACTGGTGCAGCCAACTTGATATATCCCATGCGATGGCGCCGGACTCGCGACTCAGTAACTTCCACACCGCAGCGTTCACAAACTATACCACGGTGACGAACACGCTTGTATTTACCACAGTGACATTCCCAATCCTTTGCTGGACCAAAGATACGCTCACAAAAAAGCCCATCCATCTCTGGTTTCAAAGTACGATAATTAATCGTTTCCGGTTTGGTAACTTCTCCGACGACTTGACCGTTGGGTAACGTTCTTTCACCCCATACACGAATTCGTTCGGGTGAAGCCAAGCCGATTTTAACGTAATCGAACTGATTGTTTTGACCTGGTCTCATTTTAATCTCTTAGGACGGAATTAAACTTAACAAGTTGTTTAAATACACAGCTATTCACCGTGATGTGAGGAGTATTCAATTTTTTAGTGCTGAGTAGAAAGTGCTGAGTGCTGAGTAGATTTAGGAGTTAGGAGTTAGGAGTTAGGAGTTAAAACTTCTTTCTACTCATCACTTAGCACTCAGCACTCAGCACTCAGCACTCAGCACTCATCACTTTTTACTCTTCTTCGTCTGCGTCGCGAGAAGATAGAGACTCATAGGTGGGTCGTGGTGGAGTACGACGATTACCAACATCTGCCATCAAATCGACTTCAACGTCGAGTGAGCTTCCATCGGTTTGGGTTTCCACTTTGTGAACCGCAATATCTAAACCTAGTGATTGCAACTCGCGCATTAGTACCTTGAATGATTCAGGTGTACCAGGTCGAGGAATTGCTTTGCCTTTGACTATTGCGTTCAAAGCTTCGTTACGTCCTTGCATGTCGTCAGATTTGACGGTTAGCAATTCTTGTAAGGTATACGCGGCGCCGAATGCTTCGAGTGCCCATACTTCCATTTCTCCGAAGCGCTGTCCACCTTGTTGTGCTTTACCACCCAAGGGTTGTTGCGTAACAAGTGAGTAAGGACCTGTTGAGCGGGCGTGGATTTTATCGTCTACTAAGTGTACGAGCTTAAGCATATAGGCAACACCCACTGTTATTGGGCGGTCAAATGGTTCGCCTGTACGTCCGTCGTAAACCATGATTTTTCCTGGTTCATCCGGGTTATATACCCAATCTTTTCCTGTTTCGTCACGCGCTTCTTGTAATTTGCCGTGGACGATGGCTCGCGAAGATTCTTCTCCGTACATTTCATCGAATGGCGTAATTTTGAAGCGTACTCCTAAGTTGTGACCTGCCCAACCTAGTAAACACTCAAATACCTGTCCTACGTTCATCCGCGAAGGTACACCTAAAGGATTTAGCACGATATCTACTGTGCTGCCATCTGCCAAGTAAGGCATATCTTCTAGAGGACATATTTTGGAAATAATTCCTTTATTTCCGTGGCGCCCTGCCATTTTGTCGCCAACTTGGATTTTACGTTTTTGTGCTACATACACACGTACTACCATGTTAGCACCTGGAGGCAATTCATCGCCTTGTTCGCGAGTAAATAGGCGGACATCAACGACCCGTCCTTTTTCACCGTTGGGAACACGCAGCGAGTTATCACGAACATCACGAGCTTTTTCACCAAATATTGCTCGTAATAATTTTTCTTCGGGTGGTTGGTCAGATTCACCTTTGGGTGTTACCTTACCTACGAGAATATCTCCAGATTCCACCCAGGCGCCGATGCGGATAATTCCTTGTTCGTCGAGTTGACGTAATGCGTCTTCCCCTACGTTAGGAATTTCTCGCGTAATTTCTTCGGGACCTAGTTTGGTTTGCCGTGCCTCAATTTCATATTTTTCAATGTGAATTGAGGTGTAAATGTCATCTTGTACTAATCGCTCGCTAATTAATATGGCGTCTTCGTAGTTGTAACCTTCCCAAGGCATGTACGCGACAACAATATTTTGTCCGAGTGCTAATTCTCCACCTTCGGTAGAAGAACCATCAGCAAGTACTTGCCCAGCTACTACTTTTTCACCCATTCGCACCAAGGGTTTCTGATTCAAACAGGTATCTTGGTTTGAGCGTTGGTATTTGGAGAGGTAATATTTTATTTCTCGAGTATCTGATGCTTTTGTCGAAATTTCGCCATCCGCGTTTTTAATTCGTGGACGAACACGAATCTCCGTAGCATCTACGTATGATACATCACCATCTGTACGCGATACTATTACCATTCCAGAGTCACGGGCGCCTTGTGCTTCTAAACCTGTACCGACTAATGGACGTTCTGGTTTTAACAGTGGCACCGCTTGACGTTGCATGTTGGAACCCATCAGCGCTCGGTTCGCGTCATCATGCTCCAAGAATGGAATCATACTTGTAGCAACTGAGACTATCTGTACGGGTGAAACCGCTACACAGTCAACTTGTTCTGGGGTTGTGGTCGAAAATTCCTGACGGTAACGGATAGGAACTTGTCCTTTTAAATAACCGTTTTCGTCGGTCATCGCGTCACCTGCTGCTACCCGCAAATCATCTTCTTCGTCTGCGGTCATGTAAACAACGGGCAAGTCTAACCGAACTTTGGCGTTTTCAACTTGACGGTAAGGTGTTTCTAAAAAGCCATATTGATTGACGCGCGCGTGGGTTGCGAGTGAACCTATCAAACCCGCGTTGGGACCTTCTGGTGTTTCAATGGGGCAAATTCGTCCGTAGTGTGAGGGGTGAATATCACGTACTGCAAAACCTGCACGCTCACGAGTTAAACCACCAGGACCAAGTGCAGAAAGGCGCCGTTTGTGGGTTAATTCTGCTAATGGGTTAGTTTGGTCCATGAACTGCGACAACTGCGAAGAACCAAAGAATTCTTTGATGGCAGCTACCAAAGGTTTGGGGTTAACTAACGAAGCAGGAGTTAATACTTCGGCATCGGATACTGTCATCCGTTCGCGAATTATTCTCTCTAAACGGTTAAGTCCAACTCGAACCTGGTTTTGTAGTAATTCTCCTACGCTTCGGACTCGACGATTACCTAAATGGTCAATGTCGTCAGTGTTACCAATATCAAATTCAAGGTTGATCAGGTAATCGACTGCTGCTAATATGTCGGTAGGAGTTAAAACGCGCGTTGGTTCGGGAACCGAAAGACGCAGTTTTTTATTGAGCTTATATCTACCTACTCTTCCTAAGTCATACCGTTTAGGATCGAAGAACCGCGAGTCGAGCAGCTGTTGTCCACCCAATACGGTTGGAGGTTCACCTGGTCTGAGCTTACGGTACAGTTCCATTAACGCTTCTTCTTCGGAAAACTGCCCTTCTTTTTCAATTGTTTTTTGAAAATACTCAGGGTGACGCAGAGCATCGAAAATTTCGTTGTCTGACAAGCCAAGCGCTTTTAAAAGCACTTGAGCGCTCAATTTACGAGTTTTATCGATACGTACCCATACTAAGTCGTTACGGTCGGTTTCAAATTTCAGCCAAGCTCCTCGGTTTGGTATCAACGAAGCTGAATAAGTACGGCGCCCGTTTTTATCTATTTCTGATTTATAGTAAACGCCAGGAGAACGAACAATTTGATTGACGATAACCCGTTCAGCACCATTGATAATAAACGTGCCTCGGTCAGTCATCAAAGGCAAATCACCAATAAATACGTCTTGCTCTTTGATTTCCCCCGTTTCTTTATTAATTAAGCGAGTTGGCACGTACATTTGTACAGCATAAGTACTATCGCGTCTCTTCGCTTCCTCAACGCTGTACTTGGGTTCCTTCATTTTGTAGTTTTGACCCAAGAAGTGTAGTTCGAGCTTACCCGTATAATCAGTGATGGGGCTAAAGGAATTTAGTTCTTCTATTAACCCTTCTTCCAAAAACCAGCGAAAACTAGAGCGCTGAATTGCAATTAAGTCGGGTAACAGAAAGGCGGGTTCCATTATTGAGTCGTTAGTCATGCCTCTACCTTTATCATCAATATGAGTAAACTGAAGAATTAATACAACAAAAGCGAACTGTATACCAGCATTTACAAGTTTGCCATGCTGCTAAAATAGCTCCACTAAATTTATGAAGCGATTGTCTAATTTGTTCATGGTAATTTTAGCAAGGGGGTAATTACCCTTACTCTCTGGTATATTGGCCAAGAATTCGCTATTAGCGCAATTACTTTAAGATGAGAGCGCTGATTGTGTATTTTTACTTTGCTCACTTCCCCTCCAAAAGCGCGGTCTTACTGATAGTAGGCACTATCGAACCAAGTTGGTAATCTTTAATTGGCTGGATAGGCGCCGTGTCTGCTACAACTGTCTAAATATTTATGACTTGTAGGAAATAAGATTTTTATATAGTTAGCTTATCGTACTGTGTAAAGTTGACAATTTTTAATCAAGACTTGGGATGACCTTGGGTAAGCAGATAATAGTCTGTATAGACTAATAGTCATTTGTGCTGGCACGAAGGTGCTGCGGGTTTACGAGATTGTAAATATTTATGTAGACAGGCAGTATACAACAGGCTCGATTTGCCACACTTTTTATTATGACGCAAGCCAGTAGTTTTTGGAGGAATTAATTTTAGCACATTTTGTCCCCCATCTTAATTACTTGTGAAGTCAGACTAATTATATAGTATAAATTGACTTTATAGTGCTAATCCAAAAAGTTGGCAAGCATTTTGGGTAGTTAGAGCAGCAATTGTTTCAAGTGGTTCACCTCGCAGTGTGGCAACCTGTTCAGCGACATAACGGACATAAGATGGTTCATTTCGTCTTGTTCCACGTTTCGGGTGTGGTGCCAAGAAGGGACAGTCTGTCTCAATTAAAAGTCTTTCTGGACTAACAATTTTGCAGCTGGCTTGAATTTCTTTGGCATTTTTGAACGTGACGGTACCACTAAAGCTAATGTAAAACCCCAAGTCCATAAACCATTGAGTTTCTTCGGGTGTTCCACCCCAGCAATGCATTACACCCCGCAGTCGCTCACCCTTAAGATTTTTCCAACGTTGAAGAACTTCTTTGAGTTGTGAAGCCGCATCACGACAGTGAATGATTACTGGTTTATTTAAATCAGTTGCGATTTCTAACTGTGCTTCAAATACGAGTAATTGTTGCTCGTAGTTATCTGCCTTGTAAAAATCTAGCCCCATTTCACCAATTGCCACAACTCTCGAATCTGACGACGCTAAAGAACTTATTATAGACTGGGTTTCCATCGTCCATTTAGAAGCATCAAGAGGATGCAAACCGACTGCAAAGCTCAGTTCAGGCACGCGCGCTGCAATGGCTTGAATGCTGGAAAACTCTGATGGCTCGACGCATGAGTGGACTAAATGTACCACACCAGCTTCTTGCCATCGTGAGCGTACAGAAGCAAAATCTTCTTGAAAAACCTCAAAATTGAGGTGTACATGGGTATCAATCAGTTGCATTTTTAACGTTCATGAATTACCTGATCCCTCAATTAGCTTCCGATTTTAACGGCGCCCTAAATATAAGGTTGTGCGCGACTTAAGCGGTTGCTACTTGGGTTACGGACTTAAGACGCCTTGCGAGTCTAGATTTTTTACGGGCGCCGTTATTTGAGTGAAGTACACCGCGTTTAACCGATTTATCGATTTTGCTGTAAGCCTCAGACATGCGAGCCATTACTTCTGTTTTTGACTCTTCAGTCGGGCTTGCAGCATAAGCATCTAATGCCACGAAGTACTTTTTCATCAGGGTTTTAACCGCCGACTTATACGACTTATTACGCATCCGGTTGCGTTCTGCGATTTTGGCACGTTTGAGAGCTGACTTATTATTCGCCACTGGTAACTTCCAAAAAATTAATATCTATAAGATGTACACACACTACTAGATTTACTAATATAGCATTCTTCTTGACAATGTAAAGATTTCAAGAAAAAATTTTTTCTCGACCAATACTTGCTTGACTTTAAATATTGCTACATAGTTATTTAGTTTATTTGACTATTTCAACAAAAATTAAATCTTCTATCTTTATTTTACGATTTCAGGACTTACGCAAAAATCCTAGAAACCAGGTTTCTGTACGTAAGTCCTAATTTTTTGGGTTTTGTCGTCAGTATAGGGCTAACGAATGGCAATACAAAAGAACTAAATAGCAGATATTTGTTAAAAGTCTTATTAATCAAAAATTAACAATATTGATAGTAACAATACGCAAGTTTAGCTTCTATTTAGTCAGAATTCTGGCAATTTGTGTAATTTAATCAAAATAAATATACTATTAATAGACCATGAAATTACTTATGTTTATATTGTTTGCTTTGTATTAATTTTGATTTAAAGTCATCAGAAATAATCGAGCTTGCAAGATTTTGAATATCGTTTAGCCAGATATCTGTTTTAATTATAACTAATAAGCTCGCTTCAAATACAGTAATATTACATAAAAAGTCCCAACAGTACAAGCACATAATTGATACATTGTCTATAAAGTAAAATTCATCAAAAATTTAATTAAGGGATACGTCTCTTCATGAGCAATATATTGAAAATCTTTGATATACAGATTAAATTGGATACTAAAGCAGTAATCGTATACACTTAGTGCGCGGTAAAAATTTGATATAGCCTGATATATTTTTTACAGGGTGATTGCTGTTACTGCGCTAGCGCAGATGTATATTAACTTTGACAAATAACTGAAACATAAATAAGACATGAGCCTCTCAGCATTAGGAAAATTTATTTTACCACCAGTCATTGCCGCAGCAGGGGTGTTTTCTGCAATGAGCCTGCCTCTAGCTATGATGGGTGACAAGCCAGTTGGCATTAGATATGAAGAGGAACCTGTTTTTGATGGCAGAATCAGAGATATTGCTCCTCCATATGTAGTGTTTGTAACGGCTTTAAGTTTTGGAGTTGGGATTGGGGTTGCTGCAATAGGTGGGTGGCGAAGTTCTGCTCGTAAATCATCATTGTTTCAACATCAGTTGACTAGCCTAGAAGACGATTTACAACAGAAAGAGAAACTACTTAAAGAATTGAAGCTTTCTGAGTCAAGGTTACAAGTATCTGGACTGGCTAGCTTTTTAGATGATGAAGTGCCTTTCGACCAACCTGCGCTTAAGGCTTTACCCGCAGTTGTGAATCAACCTGTTGTACAAGAGCCAGTTGTTGCACAAACTTCAGCCCAAAAGTATCAGCAATACTCTTCTAGTTCCGTGCCAACTATGGCGCCAAAACCAATGGCAACTCCAAAAGTCGCAGCGAGGGTGATACCTTCTCAACCCACAACTGTTACAAGCGTGGCATCATCGTTTGCGTCTGCGGCATCGGCTCAAGCTTTCTTAAATTACGATAAGCCAAATCAAGTTGCGGATAAAGCATCTGTACATGATAGCCAGATTCAACCCCTAACTTCTGACGGAAGTTTTGAAGCTATACAGCAACAACTTCGAGAAATGATGGAGCAGATGCGAGCTATGCAGAACAGTATGCAGCAAATACCTCAAGGGGGAAACGTTCAAACAAGTACACCCAATAAATTTCAAGTTTATTACGAGGCACCAAATTCAAGCGAGACACGGTTTCAATAAATTCAATAAAAAGGTTAGATTATTAGGCCTGGGCGAGTTGGTAAACAACTTGCCCAATATTTTTTATGGATGCTTATTGTTGGTTAGCGTAAAAATTCTCTTGCTGAGAGAGGGGCAGTAGTTTGCCTTGATTTACCTATCTGAGGTGGAGTGAATGTAGAAGCAATACTTTCAGGTTGAATAATATATCTATTTCCCCAACCATCATTAATATCTTCTGCGAGTTGCTGAGGTGGCACAGTTTTGAGCGCGGGTAATGGAATTTCTTGAGATAAGCTGGCTTGAACGTATCTTTCTCCTTGATTGGTAAAGCGCAATGACTTACCTTCAAGCAATTGAACTTGTGGTGCTGACTCTACTGATGTTTGATTTTCTTGGTTTTGAATTCTTGGTGTTTGACTTTGTGGGTCAAAGGTAGCTGTAAACGTTACATCGCTTTCTGGAGTTTGTTTTGAGAGTTGTAGATTCTTCTGCCAAATTTCTTTGTAGCTGCCGTCTGGTGCGACTTGCCAAATATTTAAATTTGCTTCCCATTTGCCCTGTTTTACTTCCACTATCTTGCGGTCAAGGATAGAACGGTCGGCATCCAAATCTGCACCTACAGTTTGTGGTTCGCTCGAACTGAGGTAACGAACCGCAGTAATTGCAACTTGACTAAATTCAGGTAAGTTTGTTTCACCTGTAATTGTATATACACCGTTACCGCCTGCTGCTTGTACATTTTTTATTTCTAATTTCACTTCGTCTTGTGCTTTTTGTGTACAACCGTAGTTTGTAACAAGTAATACCAAAGAAGTTAGTGTTAGTAGAGCTTTGGCGGTGTATTTTCGGAAACGATAGCGATTTAGAGTTAAATAAGGATTGTACATAGAAAATTTACTTAGATGATGCAATTTCATGGATGTATTGCCTTTATTTTGCCCGATTTTTGTCGAAAAAGTGGTATTAAATAAAAAGCTTTATGTGTTCTTGATGTAGTTGATTATCCTCGACAAAATATGTACACTGTCCTCGAATATACTCAGATTATTTGCTAAAGTGGCGACATCTACCAACCACAAAATTTACAAATCATAAAAATAGGCGACATGTTGCCCACTGTATTTGATTGTCATAAATTTACTTCCACAAGACCGACATACAAGCTTTACCTGTTGATGTGCGCTGCTTCCACCTCTTTTCTCTGGGTGTTTGCGACGAGTCAACCCATTAAAGCTCAAGTCAATCCTCAATCTGCTGGGGACTTGTTGTCGGTACCAAAGTCACCTCCTACAAAGTCTCAGGCACCACAGTCTGTTCCACCACCACCTGGTGAGCAAACAAGCGCTGTATTACCTAACAGCACAGGTTTTACAAATGTCAATAATTTGGTGCTTTCAAACGAGGCAACTCAATCACTTGGTCAGTTAGAAAACTCGTTTATTCAGGAGAGTAAGAATACACGCCAAAGCGTTTCTCGACGTTCTAAGAATCCCACACCAGTTGCACCGTTGAAGACACAGCAGTTTTCAGCTATTGGTGGAGATAGTTCAGATTCAATCGGACTACAACAAAGTAGTTCATTAGTATCGCAAAGTTTAGGACAGTTCAATAGTCAATTGGGTAATACAAATACCCAAGAGTTTACAGCACCTGGAACGGCGCCTGGGACGGGACCGACATTTAATCAACTATTAAATTCGCAGCCTAGTAACGGTGCAGTTGCTCCTTTACCTCCACTGGTTGGTGAAAGTCAGTCATCACAGTTCAGCACAAACTTAGTTACTAGCACAACTCCAACTTTTAACCAGCTATTAAATAGTTCGACCACATCTAGAGGCAACCAGGCTAATTTAACTGGCACAGCGCCAACTTTTAATCAATTACTTAATGGTCAAAAAGTTGTAAATCAACCTTTTGTTAATAGCAATGCTCCTCTAACATTCGAGCAAATTCTCAATGCTCAACCAAATGTTGGACAGGCGCCGACTCAAAGCGCACCGTCATACGAGCAAATTCTTAATGCTCCTGTTGGCGACCCGAAGCAATCTATGGCTACATCGGTTGCCCCCACATTTAACCAGATTTTGAATTCGCAAGGTGGAACTTTTCCAACACAAGGTGAGGCAATAAGACAAGAACGACTGCAAAGTCAGGCTCGACCAGAAAGAACAACACGACCATCAACAGAAGCGGGGCCTTTACTAAACAGTACTGCGTTAACGGAACCTACGTTAAGAGTAGAAGGTGTATACGTTACCCAAAAAGAAACATCGGCACGGGCACGAGTTGCAGGAATTTATCCACTGACTCCAAATGTTTTATTTGGCGCAACGCTTGACTTGGTTAGTAATGGTAGTACTTTTACTGACTCGCGTAACGAAGGTTTGAACATTAACGAACTATATTTTGCTACTTCGCTTTCGGGTTTACCTAATTTACGCTTTGTTGTTGGTCAGTTAGATTTAACTTCGTACTTTGACCGTAATAGCTTTGCTAAAGATGGCGCCAGTCAGTTTTTCAATCCAGTGTTTCAAACTAACCCAGCTTTAGCAGCCACGGGTATTGCTTCGCGTCCTAGTTTACTTGTAAACTGGAGCGTTACAGATAATATAGATGCAAAAGCCGCTGTATTCTCTTCTTCCAATAGCCTAAGTAATTTTACTTTAGATGGATTTGCTGGAGAAGTTGGTGTTCGGTATGGTAACGCGATTATTCGTGGTACTTATGCTACCGACCGAGATGGAGGCAACCGTGACTCTTTCCCAGAAATATTTAGCATTGCTAGAGGTTCGGGGCAGTTTGGAGTACTTCGTGATGACCGTGAAGAAGCATACGGTTTAAACGCCGAAGTTTTTATTCCCAATCTTAAATTGGGATTATTCGGTCGCTACGGTCGCTACGAAAACCGCGATGCCAACAGGAGTGCAGATACTTACGTTTTAGGCGCCAGTTTGTTAGATTTATTTACTCCAGATGACCGACTGGGAATAGCTTACGGGCAAGCTCTAACAAGTGACTCACTTCGCCGTGGAGACCGTCCCGATGTACTAGAGATGTACTATGATTTTCCATTTTTATCTAATTTAAGACTTGGCTTTACGGTGCAAGGACGCGATAGTTTCGAGGAAACTGTCCTTGGTGTCAGGGTGAAATCTGATTTTGATATAACCCCAAGAGGGAGAGGACGGTAATGAGTATTGAGCAAAAAGGTAAAAGTTCCTTTTGGGTACAAGCGGCAATTAAAACCCTTTCCTTTTTTCCTTTGTACTTATTCGTTTTTAGTATTGTTGCCGCATCACCTATAGGTCTAATTGCTCCTGCTGTTGCTCAAAGGGGCAGTTCAGCAGAGCAACGAGGGTTTAACCTTCTCAAAAAAGGTTGGGTGAATGATGCGATTAAAGCTTTTCAACAAGCTTTAAAAAGCAATCCGCAATCGTTACAAGCCAAGCTGGGACTAGCTATTGGTTATAAACGAGCAGGAAAAATTGATGATGCGTGGAATGCTTATCAACGGGTATTAGCACAAGACCCAAATAACCAATTAGCACTGAAAACAATTGGATTGTTTGGTACATATAAACCACAGTGGCAACAAGGAGGTATTCAAGCACTTTCTAGAGTGTTGCAGCAAAATCCGAATGACTTAGAAGCGCGTAATTTGCGGGCTATTCTTTACTTTTATCAAGGTAGACAGAGTAACGCAGTTGCTGACTTTGAGATTGTGCTTGCAAACAATCCAGCACCAGAAACGATAATAAACGCAGCACAAGCATACACTTACAACGGCGCCTCTGCTAAAGCTGTGGAATTATTTAACCGTTATCGCAGCACAGGTAAGCCAATTGTTGGTGATGCTGCTGTTGCCTACGGTAAAGCGCTGCGTGAAAGTGGTAACGCTGCTGCTGCTGTACAAGTTTTAGAAGCACAACTACAGCGTTCTTCTGGTCTCGACCGAACTGGTATTGAAACGCGCAAAGAATTGGCTGTTGCGTATCTTGCGAATCAACAACCAAACCAAGCTGTGGCAACATTACAACCGTTGCAAGGTAGACCCGATGCCGTATTACCTTTAGCTCGCGCGCTTAATGATATCCGCAGACGCTCGAATAATCCGACATTAGCACAGCAAGTTGCAACGCTTTACCGCCAAGCTTTGTCTGCAACTCCGAACCCATCAACATCACTTGTACGTGAAGTTGCGGATGTATTTAGTGGTTTGCCTAACGGTGAGCAAGTAGCAGTCCAACTTTATCGTCAGCTTGTTTCGCAGCAACCAAATGATAGAAGTTTGTTAGTGCGGCAACTCGCGTTAGAAAATAAGCTTGGCTTTATTTCTCGTGATGATTTACGGCAACGCTTAAGTTCAGCACTGCAACCACTACCTTCTGACTCTGTACAGCAACAACAATTAGCTGTTGCCTTAGCAGAAATTAGCACACCCGATTCAGAGTTTTTACCTATATATCAAAGTTTGGCAGCTAGTCGCAGTGATGTGCCAATGTTATATTTCCGAATTGCACAAATGTACTTGCAACTCGGTGATACAGCAGGCGCCAGACAAGCTTTAGCTTCTTATACAGCGACTCCCGCAGGCACTAGAGATTTAGCACACCAGCTATTAGCAGCAGAAATCGAGCGTCGCGAAGGTAGTTTAGATGCAAGTCTCTTACGTTACCAAGCTTTACTGAAGAGTAAACCTGACCGTACCGACATTTACGATGCTGGATTAAGAGGATTTGCTGGAATTTTGCGGCAGCAAAAACGTTTCGACGAAGCGTTGGTTGTATATGACGAATTAATGAGTCGTAATCCGCAAAGCCAAGAAATGCTGTTAGGACGAGCAGCGATAGCTTATCAAGCTCGTCGCATATCTGAAGCTGAGGCTAAAGGCGTTTTAGAAAATTGGTTATCAACACAGCCAGCAACAAATACACCACCTGAGTTATATAGCTTGGTGGAAATATTACCGCTTTATCCTGAACGCGAAGCGCTTTACAACTACTTAGCTGAAATAGACCCTAATAATATTGCCATGCAATTGCGGGTAGTTGAAGCTATTTCCGACCGCAGTCCAGCACAAGCACGCGCTCGTGTCAGACAGTTAATAGCAAGATTGCCTCAAAATGCCAGTACTTTTGAATTACAAGCCCAGCTAGCAAGAGCAGCAGGTGACTTGAATCAAGCAGGCAAAATTTATGAAAGTGTATTAGCGCAACAGCCAGATAATCTTGCTGCTCTATCAGCACTAGGTGGTATTCGATTCGAGCAACAGCGATTTGCGACAGCAGAAGGTATTTACTCAAAAATCATAGAAGAAAAGCCCGAAGATTTAGATGCACGTCGTGCTGCTGCCGATTTGACAGCAATTTTAGACAAACCGTTGAGCGCACTCGCGCAAATGGAAAATTTACAGGTCGAGAAAATGCGTCAAGGCTCTCCCGACCCTGAGTTGTCACAACGAATGCAGCAAGTCCAAGAGGAATTCTTACAACGTCGAGGATTTCAGCCACCTTGGGAAGATTATTTGAGACGGGGAGGCAAATAGTAATTAATAGTGGCGCCAAAACTAGAAAAACGAAACTTGCAGCCCTAAGTTAATAGTCAAACATAATTCGGGAATAATAAGCACAAGGATAAATTTTAAATAAATTTCTTTTTATCCTTTTATCCTTTTATCCTTTTGCCCTTTACTTCTTGTTTTAAGTTTCGACTTTGGCCAATGTTTTTCAAATCCAATGGTTCTTAGGATGCGGCAACTTCCCTTATTATTGGCAATTGTTATACCGATTGGTCTTTGTGGTTGTTTCTCAGGTTATTCGTTTGTTAAACAGCCTAGAGACAAATCAGTAGATACACCGTTAAGTTCTTCCCAACCATCTGTTGATGGTAGTACTTCAACCTTTCTGGCTGCTTTGCCCCCATCTACTCCTAATCGAGAATTATTGGCGCAAAGCTGGGATGTCTATCGCCGTCGATTTATTCAAAGTGATGGACGGGTAATTGATTACGAAGCCAGCGACCGTTCTACTAGTGAAGGTCAAGCATATGCCATGTTACGAGCAGTATTGATTGATGATGCCCAAACTTTTGCTTTAACTCTGAAATGGGGTGAGAATAATCTCCAGCGACAAGATAAAGGACAAAAAACTGATAGTTTGTGGGCTTGGAAATGGGGCAAGCGTGCTGATGGAAGTTGGGGTTCTATCGATAACAATTTTGCCAGTGATGGTGATATTGATGCGATTACCGCTTTAATTTTTGCAGCACGTCGTTGGAATCGTCCTGAATATTTAGAATTGGCACGTACAAAACTCAAAGATTTGTGGCGCCTATCTGTAGCTCCTGGTCCTCTAAATAAACCATATTTATTACCAGGCCCATACGCTGCTTTTGTTCCAAATCCTTCAACACTGCATCTGAATCCTTCGTACTTGGCACCGTATGCATTTCGTATCTTCGCTACCGTTGACCGTGAACACGATTGGTTGGGATTGGTTGAAACTAGCTATCAAATACTTGAAAAATCTACCCAGGTTTCAAAAGTTGGTTTGCCTAGCGACTGGGTATCTTTAGATATCAAAACAGGTCAATATCAAGCATTGCCCTCTTCGAGTCCAATCCAAACTTTATATAGCTTTGATGCTTATAGGGTTTGGTGGCGAGTAGGTTTAGATGCTGCCTGGTTTAATTCGAGTCAGGCAAAACAGTATTTAAAAAACTCAACGCAACATTTAAAGAAAATGTGGCGTACACAAAGCAAACTGCCCGCGCGCGTTGATTTACAAGGTAACAAACTAGTTGATTACGAAGCGACATCGCAGTATGCAATGCTGTTTTCTGCTTGGGCAATTATTGAACCAGAACTTGGGCAAGAAATATTGGCGAAAAAATTGCTACCCAGATATCGAGAAGGTATATGGGATGACTATTCATCATATTATACTCAAAACCTTGCTTGGTTAGGCTTAGTCAGTCCTTCGGTATTACCGAAGCAATTGTTGCGCTAAGTGATATATACCTTCTTCTTAATGTCTTTAATAAAGTATCAAGATTGAAGAGTCAATTATAGGTTATAAAAAGAACAAATTCTTTTTGGTAATTATAACGAAGACAAGACAGGCTTAATTATCACCAATATCCTAGTTATCCTTTTATTGTGTAATGTCTCATGAAACAGTTGTTTCTTCTTTCCCAAATCAGTAAGAAAGCGTTTGTTGTCACTTTCTGCTTGCTGCTATTTCCGAACGCACTCCCTAGCGCGCGCGCAACAAATAGCGAAGACGTTAATGGTGTGGCAGAGCAAGAACTAATACTCGCACAAGCGACACCGACAACTCAAACTCCCAAAAAGACCGATAGTGCAAAGAGTGAAGAAACAACTGATGCAGCAGATGCATCTACCACAGCAAATGCAAAAGGTTTAGCCACCTACAATCTGGAGTTTAATCGCAGTCCAATTGTTGGTAACAGAATGCGGTTACGCGGTATTTACTCTGAAGCTCGTTTAGGTTTTACCCGTCCTCGTGGCTGGAAAATTGATAGCGGTACAGGAACAGTACAAGCGTTAATTCGCTTTCAGCATTCACCATCGCTTTATGCTAGTCGCTCGAATTTAACAGTGCTTGTTAATGGTAGAAGTGTTGGTAGTACACCTTTGAACCGTAAGCAGTCTCAAGTCGGGCAGTTGCTAGTAAATATTCCACCAAACATACTTCAAGAGTATAACGAGCTAACAGTAGTAGGTCAGCAAAATAATTCGCCAGAATGTAGTGACCCAAACAGTCCTGATTTGTGGACAGAAATTCTGCCTGACTCTAAAATTACTTTCAAATACCAAAGACAGCCGTTAGCGCTTAACTTTAGCCGCTATCCGTTTCCCATCTTTGACGATTTAGGATTAGAAACAAATAAGATTGCTTACTTACAACCAAGTCAAGCTTCTGCATCATGGTTAACTGCCGCAGGTCGTTTCCAAGCTGCATTAGGACGGTTAGCTGATTTCCGTCCGATTGAAACTAGCATGGTGTCTAGCGTTGCATCTGTTAAAGATGGCGAGCGCTTAGTTATTATTGGAACTCCTAGCGAACAACCAGCGTTAGCAGAGCTAAAAGATTTACCATTAAAAATTGCAGGTGGGCAAGTTCTGGATAGTAGTAATAATCCAGTGCCCAATGAACGAGGAGTGCTGATTTTAGCTAGCTCTAAAAAAGAGGGTGGGGCGCCAGTTCTTATCGTGACGGGTAATAGTGCTAGAGCAGTTGAAAAAGCTTCCAGATTTTTATCACAGCCCGATTTAAGAAAAATGGGCACAGGTCAAGTCGTTTATATTGACCAAATTAAAGAAACAACTACTCCAGGCACCCGTCAATGGCCGCGTCATTTGCCAGAAACAAATTCATTCCAACTCAGCGACCTTAGAACCGCAGTTAATAACGAGCGGTTTAAAGATGTAACTGTACAAGGTGCAGGGGCGCCAGCAGTAGATATTGACTTCCGCGCTTTACCTGATGACAGGTTTGTTCGTGGTAGCTCAATGAATTTGGTATATAGCTACGGCCCACAAGTTAACCCACGTACTTCTGCAGTTCAGGTTTTTTTAGACGGTAACTTTATCGGTGGTGCGCGTTTAACAAACGAGTCAGGAGAATCTAGAAAATCATTAAAAGTCGATTTACCTGCAAACCTTGTAAAACCTGATTCAAAGCTACAAGTCTTTTTCCGGATGAATGCGCGCGAAGCATTTGATAAACAAAAATGCCAGTTTGCTCCAGACCAGCAGCTAACAGGTACTGTTCATGCGGATACAAGCTTTGATTTGAAACGTGAAACTTCCGTTCAGCTACCAGATTTAAACTTACTCAAATTTGGTTATCCATTTGCGGCGCCTCAAGATTTATCTAGAACAGCTATCGTCATGCCGCAAAATCCATCTGCTACAGATATGCTGACGATGTTGGAGTTTACCGAACGTCTGGGAAGATTAAGCAAAGCTGATTCAGTTAAGCTTGACGTTTATACACAAGAAAATATACCGGAAACAGTTCGCAAAGAAGATAATTTAGTCGCGATTGGTACACGTGATAAATTCCCGCTACCAGATGCGTTGAAAACATCTGGATTTAATTTAAGCCAGCAGTTTACCAGGGGTACAGCGCAAGCAAGTGTGGTGACTCCGCAAGACGCGCAAGGAATGATTAAGCAGGTTATTTCTCCTTGGAATAATCAGCGGGTTGTTTTGGCTTTAACTGCTCAAACTGAAACAGGGTTAGAGCGAGTTCGACAAGTTCTTAATCAAGACCCTTGGTTCTTCCAACTTAAGCAGGATACAGTACTGATTAGCAGCGACAAAAAAGACCCTGCACCATATGACCCAGACGCTTTTCAACTTGCTTTCTTTGAAAATTCTCCCAGTGTTAGCCGCGTTGAAGATACATCTCCACTCAGCAAAATATCACGATTAATTCAAGATAATTGGTTGCTATTGATTGTTGGAATTTTGGGTTCATCGCTCTTGCTGTTTGGAATTGTTCAGTTATATCTGAAGCGTTTAAACACAGAAGAAAAAAGTTAGTGCCCACCAATAGTGTAAGTGTAAGGTGGGCAGTGCCCACCCTACTACAATCCATAATCAAAAACGCAAAATAAAAATGTCTTCTTCCTCATTTAGAACACCTCCAACACCAAAAGCGCATAATTTTCTTACTAAATTTATCGCTGAGATTGCGCCGAGATTTTTTGACCGCGCGCTTGAAAAAGTAGGAATTAAGCAGTTTAAGTGGTTAGTACTACTATCTTTAGTAATATCAATTCCACTGATTATTACGCCGTTAGAAGTTTGGCAGCAAGGTGTAATTTCGGTCTTTTTAGTAGTGCTGGGTCAAATCATTATTCGCGCAGAAGAACAAGAATCATCGATAGATATTAGCCAGTACTATCACTTATTCATGGTGTGGTTAAGTATAGTCACAACAATGCGATATTTATATTATCGCGTTAGCTATACTCTTAACTTTGATACTTGGGTAAATGGTATTGCGTGTGGATTACTGTTTGCCGCCGAGCTATACGCTATTTTGACATTGGTTTTGGCATATTTTCAAACATTGAAAATTAAAGAACGTCAACCAATCAGTCTTAATGCTATTCCTGAAGAAGAATGGTATTCGGTAGATATTTATATTCCTACCTATAACGAGGACGTTGACCTTGTTCGCAAAACAGCGCTAGCTGCACTAGCTTGTGAATATGCACCTGGAAAGAAAACGGTTTATGTTCTCGATGACGGTCGTCCTGAACGTTATAAAGAGGATGACCCGCGTCGTGAAAAGTTTCGCGGGCGCCGTGAACAACTTCGACAGATGTGCGAAGAACTTGGCTGCATTCACATGACGCGCGATAATAACGAACATGCCAAAGCAGGAAACATTAATACTGCGTTCCGTAAAACACACGGTGATTTGGTAATGATTCTTGACTGCGACCACATCCCATCCCGTCAATTTTTGCTGTATACGGTTGGTTTCTTTTACGACCCTAAAGTTTCGTTTGTACAAACACCGCACTGGTTTTATAACCCTGACCCCTTTGAGAGAAATTTAGTTACCAGTGGTCGAATTCCTGTTGGTAACGAACTATTTTATAAGGTGTTACAGAAAGGAAACGATTTTTGGAACGCAGCATTTTTCTGTGGTTCGGCAGCGATAATTCGTAAAGACCATGCTCTTGAAGTTGGGGGAATTGCAGTAGAAACAGTAACCGAAGATTGTCACACTGCATTACGTTTACACGGACGTGGTTATAAGTCGGTTTATTACGACAAAATTATGGTGGCTGGTTTGGCGCCTGACACCTTCAACGCTTATGTCGGTCAGCAAGTTCGTTGGGCACGGGGAATGGCGCAAATTCTTCGTCTCGAAAACCCGTTGTTTAATTTCAAACATAAGCTATCTCTAGGACAACGAATTTGTTACTTAAGTGCAACATCACACTTTTTGTATGGATATCCGCGACTAGTATATGCTGTGGCGCCGACTTTGTTCTTGCTGTTTGGTATTAACTCTGTACAGGGTCTTGGTATTGAAACCCTAGCTTATGCGGTTCCCCACATTCTGCTATCGCTGTTTACCAACCACATTATTTATAAGCACGTCCGTTTTTCCTTCTGGAACGAAATATTTGAGTTTGTAATGTCGTTCCAAGCTGGATGGGTAACACTACTAGCGCTAATTAATCCTAAACTCGGTTCGTTTAACGTAACTGATAAAGGAGTTAATATTAGCAAACGTACTTTTGACTGGCAGTCAATGCGCGGTTTAGTTATAGTCACCGCTTTAGTTGTTTGCTCATTACTCGCTGTTCCATATTGGTTACTGCTACGTCCTGAAGACTGGCAAGCTGTAATGGTGAACACAATATGGTCAGGGTTTAATATCATTTTGCTATCGAGTGCTTTGCTAGTAGGTTTTGAACAACCGCAAATTCGTACAGCCCATAGATTACAGCGTCGTTTAGCTGTAATGATTTCCGTCAATAATCAAACCTTGATGGGTGAAACGATAAATATTTCTGAAACTGGGGCACTAGTTAAGCTTGAATCTTGGCCTAATTTGCCTGATGAAGTTCAAATTGAAGTTCATGGTGACTTTACCGCACGCGCAATACTTACCGCAAGAGTTATACGTCTATCACCAGTAAACGACACAGAAACTCATCTCGCAATTGACTTTATAAATATTACTGATGACCAAAGAGACGCTTTGACTTTGGTTATTTATTCAGATGTTCGCGAGTGGTACTCTCAAAACCGCGAGTACGCAGACCAACCTTTTGCTTCGCTTGGTTTCTTAGCTACTAGTTTGACTCGTTCGCTACGCGACATGAAATCAACACAAACCAAAAAAGTTCGCAAACAAGTGCAAGCACACGGTCAAATTTATTGGGACGGTCATTTCTTCCCAGGTATGGCTACAGAACTTGGGGTAACAGGTTTACGTTTAGAGTTAAATAGTAAGCGTGCTGTTTCTTCTGATAAAACACTTACGCAGCAAGATTTGCAATCAATGCAAAAGAGTAAACCACTCGTTGGTTTATTATTGAGTCAAGAAGCGGCGCCTGTTTCTCCTAATCGCTTTGTTGCTGAAATTACCTCGGTAATTGAAACTGGTAATGGTCTTGCTATTGAAATGAATTTCCCTGAGAAGTTTAGAGAGCGTCAATCAACCAAAATTAAACAACTGTTACAAGCACTTTAGTACTGTACGGTGGGCACTACCCACCATACAACACCTCAAAATTAATGACACAGACCACTAGTGCTGTAATTAAAATAACAACATTATATTAATTCTCATCCTCCCGGTTTCTATGCGATGCCGGGATTTGTTTATTTGTAAGTATTTTATTTGACCTGTTATTTATCGGTCATGCATTTGTATGTTAAAAGGTATACATGTAAACAGGCAGGTTGGATTGGAGGGACGGGCAAGGATGCCCATCCCACTCATTGTTGCATAAGAATTTTGCAATCACATTTATTATTGCTGGTTATTTTCTTGAACTGTATTTAGGACACGGTTTTGCCACTGCCTGAGAGATTTATTTTCCTCTCTCAGGCGGATAACTCCCCCAGGAGTTCTTGTTTTAGAAACTGAATTTCTAAGTCGTGTTGGTTAACTCGGTCTTTTATTGTTTTTAACTCTGGGACTGACTGAGATTCTTCCAAGTCTCCCCCAGAGCGCAAATATCTATCTATTAGCCATATCAAAACTTCAGAAGCTTTTTTACCTTCTTCGTTAACTTTGTTTAAGAATGCTTCTTTCTTAGGTGTACTAAGGCGAAACATGATTCTGTTATCGGCGTTCATGGCGTTCTCGCGTGTGTTATTCCAATATCTTAAATCCTGGATAACAAATGTGTGAACTTTTGTCAAGCTTTTACATAATTTTACAATTAAAGTTTAACAAAGTGCTTGATTTGTACAACTAGAAGATATATACTTATTGTGTTCCATAAACAAAAGCGCCCGTCATGTTGCTTTTAAAACAGAAACAGGCGCCAAGTATACAAAATAACATCTATATGTTGACACAAATTCCAGGATTTAGCACTACTAGTTTAAACGAACTAACTTTATCGTTAACAGAGTTCGACCAGTTGATGAATGATGTTTTGAATTGTTCTAATCCAGTTGGCGCCATCTATACATCGACCGTACAGCTTTTACGTTACGCTTTTTGGCTCGGTGAGCAGGAAGCCAAGTTGGCGAAGCAAGAATTTAAAAAATTGCTCGATATAATCGGTTGGAAAAAAGAAGCTAAACGGTATCTTGATATAAGCAAGGCTTTTAGAGGGTTTTTACCAGAAGAGTTAGCACAGGTTGAACCGCATACAATTTTTCGTATAGCTGGCAATCTTAATAAATATAAGTTTGTGATTACTCAAATTGCGATACTTGCTCAAATTACTCAAGATGCAGTTCGAGGTTTTATAAAGCAGTGCCGTAAACCAAGAGCGGCTAAAATCGAAGAAGAACCAAGTATTTGGAGAACGGCGCCAGATAATGGAAGAGTTTTTCAGGCGCCCCCAATGTACGATGAAGTTACAGGAGTAATTATTGAAGAAATCATGAAAGCTGAAGGTAGAACTGCTCAAAGCATTTTGGCAGAAGCAGTAGCTTTGTTAAAAGATAAAAAAGATGGAAAGCTTGTATACATCGAAGAAGTTATTGCCCAAGAATTGCAAACAGTGTCAGAGTCTTCACCTGCAAGCTTTGATGATACTTTTGATTTAAACGACGATAATATTTCTGTGGTAGAGGCACCTTTTGAAGAAGTTTGGTATAACGACGAAGAATTAGTTGTAGAAGATACTTGGGCATCTGTTGAAGTCGAAAATGCTGATGAGATTGAAGATTACAAGTTTGTAAATTCTGAAAATTCACAAAAAGAAGAAAAAAATTCAGTGAATTTATTAATTGAAACGTATCAGTCTGCTACGTCTTGCGATGAAATTAACGAAGTATTAAATTTATACGGCGAGTTTGAGCAGCAAGCTTGGTATTCTTTAACTCTACTAGAGCGGCGCCGTGCTATTGAGATAATGTCTTCCTAGCTTCATAATTTATCTTAGATGCGCTTCTACTGTACAATAGAGGTTTATTATAAATGTAGAAACGTAATTAAGATATAAATTTATACTTTGTTATGACAACAGAAAGTTATGCTGCTTTAGCAACTCTGGAATACATTCCTTATATAGATGACAATGGTCAATTACCTGAACAGTTTCAAGGGAAGATTGGAGTGTATGCAATATTTGATACCAATAAAAATTTACAATTTATTGGGTATTCGCGTGATGTTTATTTAAGTCTAAGGCAGCATTTGGTTCGATTACCTGATAAATGCTATTGGGCTAAGGTTCAAACGATTGAGCGTCCTAGCCGTGCGACTTTGGAAAATATTGAAAAAGGTTGGATTGAAGAAAACGGCGCCGTTCCTGTTGGAAATAGTGAAAATAAAGATGTTTGGACTCAGCCTGTAAATGTTAAAAATTTGATGACTGACGAGGAGAAAGTTAATTATAACAGCCCTAATAATGATGAAATGGCACAAATTAAAATTATTAAGAATGTCGCTCGTCGAGTTGAGGCAGAAATTTTAAAAGTTTTAGAAGCGCGCGGTTTACAAGCACAGATTCGGTTTAATCCTAAGTTGAAGGAAGAGGGTTTACTCGATTTAAAGTAGAATTCGGTAGAGACGCGAGGAACCGGAGCGTCTCTACAGAAAAATATTTGGTTGACTGTTTTACCAATGACTTGAGGAATATAGAGGTGATGAGTTAACTTCTATAGCGTAACGTCAACGCTGCGATAAATCGTAATGACACAATTTAAGAATGGAATCCCTGCTTGTGCTTGGAGTCGTCCTATTGGTTTGGGTTGGAGTCAGCCTTATACTGTTCGCTATGCGAGCAATATAGATGATGGGCCTTGGCATGGTATGCCTTTGGGTGGTTTCGGCGCCGGTTGCATTGGACGTTCTTCGCGTGGTGATTTTAATTTTTGGCATATCGATGGTGGGGAGCATGTTTTTCAAAATATCCCCGCTTGTCAATTTAGCGTTTTTGAAGATGCTGGAAATACAAAGACCGCTTATGCTTTGTCTACTGAGGCGCCGCAAGATGGTAGTCTCAAAAGTTGGAAGTGGTACCCGTCAGATACGAATGGTACTTATCACGCTTTATATCCTCGGAGTTGGTTTGTATACGAACATCAAACTAAAGCACAATTAAGTTGCGCGCAGTTTTCACCAATTTGGGCCAATAACTACAAAGAGAGTAGTTATCCTGTAGCTGTATTTGTTTGGAAAGCTACTAATCCAACTGATGCACCTGTTACCCTGAGCATTATGCTTACCTGGCAAAATATGGTGGGCTGGTTTACTAATGCGAACATATCACCAGAAATTGTACTTCGCGATGATGGTAGTCCAGTATACGAATATCAGCCACGTTTGAATGAGAGTAAAGATAATTATAATTTTATAGTTGAAAATACTGATAAAATTGGCTGCGTTTTAGCTCGTTCTGGAATTGTTGCACCAACCGAAGAAGGCGAAGGTGAGTGGTGTATTGCTACTAGTAAGCAACCAGGTATTGAGGTGTTCTATCATACTCGTTTTAATCCTGTTGGTACTGGGGATGATGTATGGAACAGCTTTGAATCTAATGGTTCGTTACCTAATATATTAGATGCAACACCTGCTGACCACACTGAACAAGTCGGCGCCGCGTTAGCTGTAAGAATAACATTACAACCTGGGCAAACATTAGAAATTCCATTTACACTGGCTTGGAATTTTCCTGTTACTGAATTTGCTCTTGGTGTTAAATATTATCGTCGCTACACTGACTTTTTTGGACGTAGTGGTAAGAGTGCTTGGGCTATTGCATCTACTGCATTAGATGAATATCAACAATGGTGGTGCCAAATCGAAGCATGGCAACAACCAATTCTTGATCGGCAGGATTTACCCGACTGGTTTAAAATGGCTTTATTTAACGAACTTTATGATTTGACGGCTGGTGGAACACTGTGGAGTGCTGCTACTGATATTGACCGTTACGGGCAGTTCGCAGTATTGGAATGTTTAGATTATCGCTGGTATGAAAGTTTAGATGTGCGTCTTTATGGTTCATTTGGACTGCTGATGCTGTTCCCAGAATTGGAAAAAGCTGTAATACGTGCTTTTGCACGCGCTATTCCTAACAGTGATGACCGCACCCGCGTTATTGGGTATTACTATGTTATCGGCGCTCCCAGTCCATTAGCTATTCGCAAAGCTAAAAATGCCACACCTCACGATTTAGGGGCGCCGAATGAACATGTTTGGGAAAAAACTAATTACACTGCTTACCAAGATTGTAATTTATGGAAAGATTTAGGCAGTGATTTTGTACTACAGGTGTATCGTGATTTTATTCTGACGGGTGGTAGTGATTTTAAGTTTTTGGAAGAATGTTGGGATTCTGTAGTTTGTACCCTTCATTATCTTAAAGGGTTTGACTTGGATAATGACGGTATTCCCGAAAACTCTGGGGCGCCTGACCAAACTTTTGATGATTGGCGTTTACAAGGTGTGAGTGCTTACTGCGGTGGTTTATGGTTATCAGCGTTGCAAGCTGCAATTTCTATGGGGACAATTTTGAAAATTGCGGACGCAGCACTTGATACACCTGAACTTGATGAGAGTATTAATACGTTTCAATCTTGGTTAGAACAATCACTACCTGTTTACCAAGCAAAACTTTGGAATGGACAGTATTATCGTCTTGATAGCGGTAGCGGTTCCGATGTTGTAATGGCTGACCAACTATGTGGTCAATTTTACGCGCGATTGTTAGGATTACCTGATATTGTTCCGATTGAATGCGCTCACTCTGCCTTGAAAACAGTTTACTCTTCTTGCTTTCTCAAGTTTAATGACGGTAAATTTGGCGCCGCAAATGGGTTAAAAGCAGATGGTTCCCCCGAAAACCCCAAAGCAACACACCCACTAGAAGTTTGGACGGGTATTAATTTTGGTTTAGCTGCCTTTTTGGTACAAATGGGCATGAAAGACGAAGCTTTTAAGCTAACCGAAGCCGTTGTTCAACAAGTTTACTCTAACGGTTTGCAATTCCGTACTCCCGAAGCAATTACTGCCTCTGGGACTTTCCGTGCCTGCGTTTATTTACGGGCAATGGCTATTTGGGGAATTTATCTAACCATGAATCAATCTATCAAAATTTCTTAACATTTTTGACAACCCTCTCCGGATTGATGACTCCGTTGATAGAAGAGTAGTGTGAGCTTATTAGTCAAATATCTTCGCTCTCGCAAGATACTTGGCTAAACTCACGCAAGCTATCTTCATTACAAATCTTCAAATGTTTCTCAGTAACAAAATGCGTGTAAAAATTTTTATACCAAAAGAGAATAATATTATAAGTGTCAACATTTTTTACATTACAGTCTGTAATTTAATCAGAAAATCCTTGTTTTAACAACTTTAAAAGCATCATAATTAGTTATTAAATATACATGGTACTGGGATAAGCAAGAATAAAAATCAATTTAGTTATGAGTAAAATTTTGATAAAGCACAAGAAGTTTTTTAAAGAAATAAGTCAAAATATTATAAAAATGTATTACAAATTAATTAGGTACTTTAGTAGCTCAAGTAGTATGTCGAAGATGTGGTTTCAGTACAAGCCTATGTTTGATGTAATTCCACAACACAGCCTGGTAAACAAATATAAGGTGTTAATGTTGTAACTAAAAGCACATTTTAACCTGTTTTAGAACGATAGTAAAGGATTTTACTTCGGGTGTCTAAAAATAAATTGCTTGATATTGAAAGTCAACTTAGCAAAAAGTTTTTTGCTTGATATTGACAGCTTGTATCTAATTTCATAAGCGTACTTAAATAGAATCCCCATGAACTTCTCTCCGTTGTTACGAGTTCAGGGAGAGCATTTAAATCATCTACATGTTGATAATGTGCTTGCTCCCACTCCTGAAGCAACTATTAACCAATTATTTAGGTTAGTTGCAACGGATACGAGTCTCAGTTTTACAGCAGAGTTTTATGAAGCTTGGAGGGTGAAAGAGTTTTCGCTTGGTGATGAGTTGATGGACTATGAAAGTCAAAAAGATACCCTTTATTTGGTTTGCAGCGGACGTGTAAGGTTATTGGGGTATGAACAAGAGTCTGCACGTAATGTATCAGCACAGTTGCTTGATGTTGGAGAAAGTTTTGGTGCAGATGGATTATTTTACGCGAATTTATTACCGTATCGTGCTGTTGCTGCTACCAATGTTGCTATAGCGGAGTTGGCAAAAGCTAATTTAAAAATTTGGTTACAACGTGCTGAAAATTTTGAATCATATCTTCTAAATACTGTCGAAACGCGGCAAAAGTTGATTTTCTGGAAAACCTGCACTTGTTTGCGCTCTTTAACAAGTCAAACTTTGCAGCATCTATCACGATACTTTGCGCTTCGTACAGTTAACACAGGTGAATTATTACCGTCAGCAACTCCTGCTTCCTTGGGACGTTATTGGTTAATGTCTGGTAGCATTGAGCAGCAAGATGCTCAGGTTGGTTATAGCTGGGGTTATCCGGATGTTGCATCACCTCCATTCAAAGCAGAAACTGATTTAGTTGTATGTTATTTACCTGTTGAAAATTGGGAACTGGTCAAACCGTTTCTTCCATCACAGAACTTTCAGGAAGAAAATCGTCAAGTTGAGTTACATCAAGTTGAGTTACATCAAGTTGAATCAAACAATATTCAAACAGCAAATACCTTTGACTTAAACGATAATACTTATCAACAGAGTCAAAAATACAACAAACAAAAATACAACAAAAAATATCCGTTCATTGCACAGCAAAGTTCATCAGATTGCGGCGCCGCATGTTTGGCAATGATATGTAAATACTGGGGTAAAAAAGTTAGTTTAAATACATTACGTCGTTCGTCCCAAACAAATCGTATTGGCGCCACGCTTTCATCTTTAGCTGATGCAGCAGTCAATCTAGGTTATTCTTCAGTAGCCGTACAAGCTAATTTGACCGCTCTTGCTTGGCGCCATTCTCCGTGGATTGCCCACTGGCAAGGTAATCATTATGTTGTCGTTTGGGGAGTTCGTTCTAATTATGTAGTCATTTCTGACCCAGCAGTCGGCAAGCTAAAGTTACCCATATCAGAGTTTGAATCTAACTGGACTGGTTATGCTTTGATGCTAGAACCAACCGAACGATTACAGCAACAACTAGACGAGAAAACATCACTTGTTTATTTTGGGCAGTCACTGTGGAAGTACCAATCTCTAATTCTACAAATTGTGATTGCATCATTAGTTATGCAAGTTTTTGGGCTAGTTATGCCAGTAATAGCTCAAATTGTTATTGATAAGGTAATACCTGCACGCATGTCTGTGGCACTAAATATTTTTGCTTTGAGCTTTTTGGTCTTTGGTATTTGGCGCTTTTGTATTAAAACAGCACGTCAATATCTACTCGACTATTTCTCAAATCATATGGATATTAGCTTGATGAGCGATTTTATCCGTCATGTTTTGGAATTACCATTGCAGTTTTTTGAACAGCGACAGGCAGGAGACATTATCAGTCGTGTTGAGGAAAACCACAAAATTCAAACATTTTTGACTCGTCGCGCGTTCGGTATCACTCTAGATGCGCTATGTGCATTTTTGTGTTTAGCATTAATCGCTTACTACAACTCACACTTAGCTTTACTTGTTCTTGCGTTAACTGTACCTGTTGCTGTATTCACGATAAATACAAGTCAGAAGTTAAAACGCATATCGCGAGAACTCGCTATTGATACAGCAGTGCAGAATCACACTGTAAATGAAATGATAACTGGTATCACTACAATCAAAAGCTTCGGCGCCTCTAGATGGATGCGTTGGCACTGGGAAGAACGGTTTGTAAACACTATCAAAACACGACTCCGCTATCAAAGACTCTCAAATAACTTACAACTTACTAACAATTTGATAAATCATGCCAGTAGTACTTTAGTTTTATGGTATGCAGCTAGCTTGATGATACATGACCAGCTATCGTTCGGTAAGTTTATAGCTTTTACTATGCTCGTGAGCAGCATTATCAATCCGGTTTTGGCGTTGGTTGAGTTGAAAAACGATATTCATTCTGTAGTTGTTTCTATCGAACGACTCAACGATGTTTTGCTTTCCTCTCCTGACAGGGATGAAGAGTTAGAGTTGCCGCCAATTCAAGGTGAAGTCCGTTTTGAGAATGTTAGCTTTCACTATCAAGGTGAGGAGCGTGACGCACTGCAAAACATCTCGTTTGTGATTAAACCTGGGCAAACAGTTGGCATTGTTGGCGCCAGTGGTGCAGGTAAAACTACGTTGTTAAATTTGCTATGTGGCTTATATAAACCTGATTCTGGCAGGATTTTGATTGATGGACATGATATTTGCACGGTGTCATCTCAAACGCTTTTGACGCAATTAGGAGTTGTGCCAGCTTCTATATTTATATTTTCAGGAACCGTTTTGGAAAATATAACCTTATTCAGCCCATTTACGTTTGAAGAAGTCAAAAATGCGGCTCGAACTGCTGGCGCCCACGATTTTATTGAGTCACTACCCTCTGGCTACGACACTTTGATTGGCGCCAGTGCGAAAATACTATCTAAAAAGCAGCATTATTTAATTGCCATAGCTCGCGCTTTGATTCGCAAACCGAGAATGTTGATTTTAGATGAACCAACGAGCGCACTTGATGTGGGAACCGAAAACTTACTTCTTCAGAACCTTTCACGTGGCGCCCTTGGTTGTACAACATTTATCGTTAGTCACCGTTTGAATCACCTTTCTGCCACTGACCGTATTTTATTGCTGGAAAGAGGTATCATTGTTGAAATTGGCAGACATCACGAATTATTTGCAAAAAGTCAGTTGTATTCACACCTAGTCGCGCGGTAAACCTAACTTTAATTAATTATTTATGCTTATGTAATTGCAAATAATTATCGAATACTAGTTAGGAGATTATTTTTAATGCTTGATTACCTGAAATTTTTACGTAACGCATCACTTAACTATCCTGTAATTACAACAATCAGCTTGTTATAAACCATATATTGAGTGTTTTTACCACTTTCTGAGTTGCTACGTCTTATGATTTACATCCCTTAGTTACTACATTGAAACCAGTACTGCTAAAAAAGTCATCCGGGTGAAAACCTATTTTAATACAAAAATTACAATTAGTTAACTCAAAATTTGCATTGATATGTTAGAGCTAAATCCTTATATAGCAATAACTTTAACAAAAAAACTTGCTTCCTTAACAAACTGTAAAAAAATTATTGATATGCAGTTGCACCACCACCAATTTTGTCAGTATTACCTACAAATTATTTCTTCATCGTTGGTTCACAAACCTCAGTTAGTGCTACAATTTTCTGGGGGCAATTCGCTAGAACAAAAAAATAAAACCTAGTCACAGTGAGGGGTCGCACCCCTCAACAATTAACAACAAGGGGACAAAACGTGAAGTTGCACATCACTTAAGTGAATTTGAAAAATGATTGAGTAAATTTGACTAAGAAGGTGCCAGATTGGCAGATGACATCCACAGCAAAAAATAGTGTAAGTACGAATGTTGTTATTTCAAGCTAAAGCTAAACATTTTTCTGTGTGGAGTCAGTGGCATATGTACAAATACTTAATCAAGGAGAAAAAACGTAGTGAGTAATACTATTTATCTCAAAGTTAGTTAAATCAATAAGATGATGGCGCCAATAATTGAGAGGATAAAACTGCATCTACCAACAGTCAGCAAATACTGTCACCTTGAGCATGGCTTCAAGCGAACAGTATCGATGATAAACAGTTAGATTTCCACATAGGTCAACTAATGAAAAGAATCATCAGGTCAAATGCAGTCAAAACCTCAAACGAGCTTAGTTCCTTTGTACCAACTAAGGAGGTAAGTACATCAGTTATGGAAGATAGGGTGAATTCGGTATCTTTGCAGACGATATTGAATCGGCAACCCTTGGTTGTTCCTTACCTAGTAGTTTTAAGCGGCATTGCTTTTTTAGTAAGTAGCTCTATTTGGGCAATGAATACCAGAGTTGAAGAAGCTAGCTTGCATTTTGAATTGGCGCCGTTAATGGGCACAGAAAAAACGCTTAAAACAGCCAATCCAGTAGATTATAATACTGACATAAAAATTATACCAAAACAATTTAAAAACACTGAGGCACATATCAAGTATCAAGCCAAGCAGCCCACACAAGTTAGATTTGTCCACACTTATCGAGTAGTCGATATGTTTTTTGAGGAATAACTAATGGTAAATATCTCTTGAGATTGTTAGTCGTTGATATTGAATAGAGTCTTTTAGTTTCGATTCCATTTTATTTTATTTAATGAGTGAAGCCATGAGTCAAGATAATCCTGGTATAAGTAGCAATTTTAAAAAGCCTGTTCACCCGGAACAGTTTGACCAAGTAGTTGAGGCAATTTTAGCTGGCAAATATTCTTGGGCTTGTGTATTAATGTTGCGCTTTTCTGGGTATAACCCTCTGCATTATATCCCTTATCGGACTTACAACCGACTGCTCAAAGACAACTCACAAGAAAAGGCAAACAGCCAGAAAGATAATAATGGTAAGGCAAAAGCATCTGAGAAGTCTTCTCACAACAGCATTCCATCAAGTTGCCTAAGCAAAATTAAAGACTTGGCATACATGGAAGTCGTGGGAAAGCAAAAAAGAGAAATTAGAGGAGGTAATTTAGACGAATGGTTATCAGCACAAATGCACGAAAACCTGTCCAACGAATCACAGTTACAGCCAGACAAACAAAATAGTTGCCTAAAAATGTGTGAATTTAACTAAACTTTCTTGTGGAGCGGGCATCCCTGCCCGCCCACCAATTCAACATCCCTACCCATGTAATACTTCATACACTACTTAAACATACCGAACATCAATTTACAGTTTCTTTGTAATAATCTGCCAAAATGGCAAATAACATGCAAAAATATTTTATACATTAGATATATAGCAGAAAACGAGTTATGACGGGTTATGAAGGGTGAAATTTTACTACATTAATATATTATGAATAAGGAGATGATGAACGGCAAACAAACTAAGTACGTTAATTTATGTTGATAGTGGTATTGTTACAGTTGGTGGCTATTTCTTACTTCATACCATATAAAGTCATGAGTAAGAATATGTAACGATACGCAAGTTTGATTGTTCCATCTGTTTCAACATCTAAAATAATCCGAATCCTCCCAATTAGGATTATTTCATCACAAATCATGGAAGCTATACTTTGTAGCTTCCAATTTTTTATTAAGCGTTATGATTTTTAAAGTTTGAATAAACATCAGTAGCGCATACTACTCAATATGCAGCTAAATAATATACCCTGAAAGCTAGTAAGATACAAATAATACAATGAGCGATTTTAAGACAAATGTTGAGGCAGAAGAAATAGTAGACTATCTCAAACAAGAAATGAGCTTAAAAGAAACGCGCCAAAATATTTTGTATCAAAGAGTAATCGCGCGTGTTGCCCAACAACGAGGAATAAGCGTTAGTAGTTTAGAGATAGAAAAAGAAGCTACAGAGCAACGTCGGGAACTGCGGTTAGAAAAAGCTGCGGATACGGTAGCTTGGTTAACCAACAATATGATTACTCCTCACGACTGGGAAGTTGGTATTCGGAACCGACTGTTAGCACACAAGTTAGCGCAGGAAATGTTTGGCAAGGAAGTCGAAAAGTTTTTTGTACAGAACCGTGCGGAGTTTGAGCAGATTATTTTATACCGAATAGTAGTAGCGAACGATAAGCTCGCTCAAGAACTTTATTATCAAATTGAGGAAAGAGAAATTAGCTTTTACACGGCTGCACATAATTATGATATCGACTTAAACCGCAGGCGCCTGTGTGGGTATGAAGGGCAAGTTTATCGTTGGGAAATTGAGCCAGAGATTGCAAATGTTGTTTTTAATACATCGCCTCAGCAATTAATTGGCCCGATAAAAATAGAACGATGCTATCATTTGCTTTGGGTTGAAGAACTTATACCAGCCGAGTTAACGGAGGCACGGTATAAAGAGTTACTAAATCATATGTTTAAGCAATGGTTAAACTCCGAAGCTCAACAATATATTTGAAATTAGATTAATTGAATTATTCATGCAGTCCCAAATTGTTACTCCACCACCATTACAACCAGGAGATTTACTACGAGTAATTGCTCCAAGTGGTACTTTGCGTTCTTTGGAACCATTTGTGCAAGGTGTCGAGGTATGGCGAAGTCGTGGTTATCGTGTTGATATTATTTCTGACATTAATGACCGATGGGGTTATTTAGCTGGGTTAGATGATACACGGCGCCATCATCTTAAAGATGCTTGGTTAGACCCGGAGTGTAAAGCGATATTATGTGCTAGGGGTGGTTTTGGCTGTACTCGTCTTTTAGAAAATTGGAATTGGGCGCCTGTTACAAATCCGAAGTGGTTAATTGGATTCTCTGATATTACAGCATTACTGTGGAGTTTATATAAATCCGGGATTTCTGGGGTTCATGCACCCGTATTAACAACGCTTGAAAAGGAACCCGAATGGTCAAAACAACGGTTATTCGATTGGGTAGAAGGTCGTAGTATTGATACTATTAAGGGTAGCGGTTGGCTTGGTGGTGTGGTAAGTGGTGTATTATTACCAGCAAATTTAACAGTTGCAACTCATCTTCTTGGAACTCCGTATCAACCAGAATTTGATAATGTGATTTTGGCAATTGAAGATGTAGGAGAGGCGCCGTATCGTATCGATAGAATGTTAACACAATGGCGGATGAGTGGCGCCTTAAAAAAAGTACGCGGTATTGCTGTTGGCAGGTTTAGTCAATGTGAACCACCTGTAAATATACCAAGTTTTAAAGTTGAGGAGGTGTTGAAAGAGCGTTTGGGAGATTTGGGTATTCCCGTTGTTTCTGAACTTCCTTTTGGACATGATGGTTGTAATGCTGCATTGCCTGTAGGCGCCAATGCAACATTAGATGCAGACAATGGGGTTTTAATAATTAATTCCAGAATTCAGAATTTAGAATCCAGAATCCTACCTCCTGACCCCTCCTAACTCCTACCTCCTGACCCCTCCTAACTCCTACCATCCTGACCCCTCCTAACTCCTGCCTCCTGACCTTTACCGTAATTTTCGCCAGGGTGTAATTTGTAATGAACCGTCACGTTTGAAGACGACGCGAAAATGCGCTAGGGGTTCTTTATCTTTGGGGGCGGCGATGTTAGAACCGTGAAGTTCTTGGAATATCATGGGTAAGGGTGTTTCGCGGAAATGATCGTATGCGACTTGGTTTATTGGTTCGTAGTCAGCGACTACACCATTTCGGTTTACAGCGACGCGATACTTTAAATCTTGCTTTGCCGTAGTTTTACCTTCCCAATTTTGGCGTAATGTCCTTGTTAGTTGTCGTTGTAGTCTTCTTAGCTGTCTAGGATTAGTAATTTTATCACCTATAACATCGGGAGTCGCGCGAAACCCTCTCCACGGACTAATTTCTAGTACTCCTGATTTACGAAACACAACACGGAAACTTCCAAAAGGTTGATTTGTCTGTGAAACAGAGTTTAAAGGGTCGGAAATTAATTTGGGTAAAGGAGTTTTGCCAATTTGATTACGTGCAATTTGATTTACTGCTTCGTAAGCAATTATTTCTCCACTAGTGCCCATTGCCACTTTATATACTAAATCGTAACTAAGTGTTTTTCTTTGTGCCCAAGATGCGTTCACTTGATTAAAAAGCTGTCTCTTCAACGATTGTAGCTGCGCGTCATCAATTATTTCTCGACTCTGTGATGTTCCATTAGTCGCTGGTCTCTGTGTAATATTTTGTACTTTTACAGATAAAGATTTTTCTATATTGACTAAAGCTAGTGTATGTGTAGCATTAAAGTCTGGCGGTAATGAGTATGTATTAAATATAAACATATATATAGTTCCAAATATGTGAATCAATTTTCATTATTGTTTTTTATTTAAACAATTTAGTTATTAGAGTTTTTTAATCACTATAAGGTTCCAACTTAGCTATTTAATACTTTAACGCCTGTCGGCAATTTCTTAGAATGCTTTTGTTACAGTTAATTTTTTATAACTTTGCAATTATTTGTGATTAATATATAACTTTTTATGCATTAGGCAAGATATTCAGGTAACAAACCTTAGAGCACAGAGCGAAAGAAGAGATAAATCGAATTTTTACAATACTACATGTAGCTAAGTTAGAAATATGATTTAATTTCAGCAATACCCACAGTAAATGCAAAAAAACAGTATCATGAAATACAAATTTGTTGTAATTGGAATAATAATTGGTTTGTTATCTTTGGCATCAGCATTAAGCGTACAAGCGAAAACTATCGGTCTTAAGATAAATCGTGACCAAAGTGTAAAAGCAAACAGTTGTCCTAGTAATTTTACTTTGAATGAAACAACCCAGCCTTATCGTGAGGGAAGTTTTGGAACTGATGGCAAAGCAAATTTCGGCGCCATTGCAACCAATATTTCAGTATTGGCAAGTAACCAATTTAGCGTTACCTGGGTAGGTACACTCAAGCCTCAGTTTGCTAAGTGCATAGCTTCAGCAGGAATTACAACATTTGATGGAAAACCTGCTGAAGAGTCTTTAAATCATTTAAAAATGCACTTTCTCAAGGGTAAAGTTTACCTGATGCTTGACCTTGCTGGTGCTGCGGATCCCAACCAACTGCCACTCGTTGTGTTAAAAAAGGGTGTTAACAAGGGTACTGCGACTTGGAGTTGGGGTGGAAGTGACTAGTTTTTTAGCCAAGTGAGAACAAAAGCATATTCAAACGCTAGCTCTTTTAAGCTTTCATAACGTCCAGAGGCGCCACCATGTCCGGCGCCCATATTTGTTTTTAGCAGTAGAATATTATTGTCGGTTTTGAGTTCTCGAAGTTTTGCCGTCCATTTTGCAGGTTCCCAATATTTAACGCGCGGGTCGTTTAAACCTGCTGTGATAAGTAAGTGGGGATAGTTTTTTGCCTCTACGTTGTCGTAGGGAGAGTAAGATTTCATATAGTCGTAATAAACTTTTTCGTTAGGGTTGCCCCATTCATCCCATTCGATAGCTGATAAAGGTAGTGACGTGTCGGCTATTGTTGTTACTACGTCCACAAAGGGTACATCAGCAACGACTACTTTGAAAAGGTCGGGACGCATGTTAATGACGGCGCCCATTAGTAGTCCACCTGCACTACCACCAGAAATAGCGAGGTGTTGCTCGGATGTCCATTTTTGCTCGATTAAATATTCGGCGCAGGTGATAAAGTCAGTAAAGGTATTTTTCTTGTTTAGGAACTTACCGCTTTCGTACCATTTACGTCCAAATTCTCCACCACCACGAATATGGGCAATGGCAAAAACAAAGCCACGCTCTAATAACGGTAAGCGGCTTGATGAAAATGTTGCTGGATATGGATAGCCATAGGAACCATACCCTGTTAAGAATAATGGATTTTGTCCCTGAATGGCTGTACCCTTTTTATAAACAATAGATATAGGAATTTTGGCGCCATCAGATGCAGTAGCTATAAGCATTTCGCTTTCGTATTGGGTTTTATCGTATCCACCCAAAACTTCAGTTTCTTTTTTCAGTTCCCGCGCGTTTGTCTCCATGTCATAGTCAAATACAGATGGAGGTGTAATTAATGAGGTGTAAGTAAAGCGTAGAATATTGGTGTTGAACTCTGGGTTGCTACCTTCAAAGAATCCGTATGTCGGTTCGGGAAAAGTGATATTTTGGGATTTATTCGTTTCTAAGTTTTGAACGGTTGCACATGGTAAGCCATTTACGCGCTCATAAATTACCAAGTGTTTAGCAAACAAGCTGACACCCGACAGCATAATATCTTCACGGTGTGGTATTACCGTTTGCCAGTTTTGCTGTGAAGGTGAAGCAACCGGAGCTTTCATTAATTTAAAATTGATTGCCTTATCGTTGGTAACGATGTAAAAGTAATCACCATGATGCTCGATTTCGTATTCTACACCTTGAACACGCGGGTTTACTATTTGAAAGGCGCCTGTTGGGTTATTTGCATCGACAAAATGAGCTTCGGAGGTAACTTGACTGCCCAAACTCATTACAATATAAGCTTCGCTACGAGTTTTACCTACAGATAAAAAGTAGGAATCATCAGGTTCATGGTAAATTAAAACGTCTTCTTCTTGTGCTTTTCCTAATTGGTGACGGAACAACTTAAAAGGACGGTTGGCTTCATCAACTTGTGTATAAAAAACTGTTTGATTATCATTTGCCCAGGCAAAAGAATAATATGTATCGGATATAGTCTCTGGATATAACTTAAATGTTTTTAAATCTAAGAAGTAAATTGTGTATCTTTCCGAACCATTGTTGTCAACAGCATACGCAAGTATTTCGTGATTAGGACTAATTTGAAAAACACCGACATTAAAATACTCTTGCCCTTCTGCAAGTTCGTTTTCATCGAGTAGAATTTGTTCAGGCGCCTCTAAGCTCCCTTGTTTACGACAGTGAATAGCGTATGCTTTACCAACTTCTGTACGTGAATAGTAATAATAATTATCCTTACGAACTGGTACAGATAAATCAGTTTCTTTAATGCGAGAAAGAATTTCGTCGTATAACTGCTGCTGTAAATCAGTAGTTGACTTCATTACCTCTTCGGTGTATGCATTTTCAGCTTCGAGGTAAGCAGTGACTTGAGGGTTCTCGATATCGCGCATCCAAAAATAGTTGTCGATGCGACGGTCGCCATGTAACTCTAGAACAATAGGCTGTTTTTGAGCAACAGGTGGAGTCGATTGATTTTGCGTCATATTATCGTGCAGCATAACTTTCTTGCTAACTCTGTTCTTTAACCGCTTGTGTCCCACGTGCAAAAAGACGACAAAAGCCAATTGCAGGAATAATTCCAATAATTAGCGCTGTAAGTCCTTGTTCGCACAAATACAATACTAAATCGCGGTAAACCTCTGGAATAGAATCTTGCGCTAGAGATAATAACCATACCAAAAAACTGATTAACGCAAATGCCAAAGAGTTAATAAAGTTCCACCACCAAGATTGTTTGGTGTAGCGTCGCAGTACTACCCATTGGAAAAAACTTATCCAAATTGCAGAGAAAATGAAGGCAGCAGTAGAGGCTATAGTTAGAATAATAATTTCTTCGGGTGTTAATTCACGGTTTAGAGAAGCTCCGAATGTTTCGATGTACTCTCGCCAGACGTTAGAAACTTTTATCGCAGTTAACCAGCCAAAGCTTGTAGCTAGTAACCACCACCATCCAGAAATATAACGGCGTACTACAAGTGCTTGGTCGGCGCCAAAAATGAGGGCAAAGACAGTTAAGCTAACATAAGTTCCCCAGGTGAACCAAAGTGTTTGAACTTCGGGAGTCGCTTTAACTATAAATTGTTCGTTTATAACTCTTTCAATAGCGATGCTAGCAATGCCACCGACAACCCACCCAACTACGGTCATGAGTACATACGTCCAGAAAAATTTACGGCGCCTGTCACGTGGTATCAAAAATTGTTGTTGTGAGATAGTGTCAGGTGGGGTTATGTTAGGCAGTGGTGGGTTATTGGGGTCAGTTTGCATAAAAATTTAAGTAAGCATTTAGTGTAATCGCTGACAAATTTAAGCATAAAATCTTGACAAATGAAATTTTTGATTTTTATTGAGCGGGAATTACTACAATTACAGGTGATGCTGGATAATGTATTAGCTTTCAGTCAACGAATCATTCTCTAGTAAAAGAAATTAAGAAAAGTAACCTATGCGAACTCATTATTGCGGCGAACTCCGTTCCGAACATATTGGAAAAACTGTCACCCTGTATGGATGGATAGATAGGCGCCGTGACCACGGAGGAGTAATATTTTTAGATTTACGCGACCGCGATGGCATCGTGCAGATAGTCAGCGACCCGCAGCGCACCCCAGATTCATATGATGCCGCGAATGCTCTCCGTAGTGAGTACGTAGTAGAAATAGTCGGTAGAGTCACGAAACGTCCTAACGAGTCATTAAACGAGCGTATTCCGACAGGAGAAGTGGAGATTTACGCCGACAAAATAACACTTCTTAACGGTGTTCGTAAGCAGTTACCGTTCCAAGTATCGAGTGCGGATACAGACCCAGTACGCGAAGAAGTGCGGTTGAGGTATAGATATTTAGACTTGCGACGCGAGAGAATGGCAAAAAACATCCAATTGCGCCATCAAGTTGTCAAAGCAATGCGTCGCTATTTAGAAGACTATGAAGGGTTTATTGAGGTGGAAACCCCAATTTTAACTCGTTCGACACCTGAAGGCGCCCGTGATTATATTTTACCAAGTCGTGTTAACGCTGGAGAATGGTTTGCACTGCCACAGTCACCACAGTTGTTCAAGCAAATATTAATGGTGTCGGGGTGTGATAGATATTATCAAATAGCGCGCTGTTTCCGTGACGAGGACTTACGTGCAGACAGGCAACCGGAATTTACTCAATTAGACATGGAAATGAGTTTCATGTTGCAACCAGAAATTATTGAGTTGAACGAAAAGCTTGTTGGTCACATCTTCAAAACCGTAAAAGGTATTGAATTACAGCATCCCTTCCCTCAAATAACATACGCCGAGGCAATGGATAAGTATGGTAGTGATAAACCTGATACTCGGTATGATTTAGAACTTGTTAACGTTTCTGATATTTTGAAAGACAGTGGCTTTAAAGTCTTTAACGAAGCCATCAAAAACGGTGGCATAGTTAAAATATTGCCCATCCCCAACGGTAACGATGCAATTTCTAACGTTCGCATTAAGCCAGGTGGAGATATATTTAGAGAAGCTAGTGAAGCAGGCGCCAAGGGTTTAGCGTATATTCGTGTACGCGATAACGGAGAAATTGATACAATAGGTGCGATTAAAGACAACCTCACAGAAGAACAAAAACAAGAAATTCTGACTCGTACAGGCGCCAAACCAGGTCACTTATTACTCTTTGCAGCAGCAGATGCTCCTACTGTAAATAAAACCTTAGATAGGCTGCGTCAATTTGTCGCCAGAGAATTTAATTTAATCGACCCTGATAAAATTAATTTGTTATGGGTTGTTGACTTCCCGATGTTTGAGTGGAACGCTGATGAGAAACGACTTGAAGCATTACACCACCCATTTACGGCGCCGCACCCTGATGATATTAGTGACTTGAAGACCGCACGCGCGCAGGCTTACGACTTAGTGTTAAATGGGTTTGAAATTGGTGGCGGTAGTTTGCGTATATACCAACGCGACATTCAAGAGCAAGTATTTGAAGCCATAGGACTTTCACCCGAAGAAGCACAGGGTAAATTTGGTTTCTTACTAGAAGCATTTGAATATGGCACACCTCCCCACGGTGGTATCGCCTTTGGTTTAGACCGAATAGTGATGTTACTTGCTGGCGAAGAGTCAATACGTGACGTTATTGCCTTCCCCAAAACACAACAAGCAAGATGTGTGTTAACAGAGGCGCCTAGTGGTGTAGATGCGAAGCAGCTTAAAGAGTTGCATGTAGCATCAACATATAAACCAAAGCAATAGCATTAGCCTCTTGTGGAGCGGGCATCCTTGCCCGCCTGTTTAACGAGTAAAAGTCGGATTAAGCGTTTACGAGAATTGATAAAACCTCAATATCGTCTGAGAGTAGAGGAATTGAGCATAGGTCAAGTACCCTGTATACCTGTACATGTGATACTATAAATTATAGATGTGTATCAATAATGTGTATCAAGAATATGTACCGTCGATTAAATATTACGTTACCCGATAAAACATTAAAAATGCTTGACCTGTTTGCACCCAAGGGAGATAGAAGTAGCTTTATTGATGAAGCCATCCAAAATTACATTGCCCAGATACAAAAACAAAGACTTAGAGAACAATTAAAAGAAGGCGCTATTCGTCATGCAGAACGAGACCTTGGTATAACGGATGATTGGTTTGCTCTTGAGGAAGAATCATGGCATCAAAACTTACAGTAAGTCATCCGAAGCGTGGGGAAATATACTTAGTTAGCTTTGACCCTACTGTTGGTACCGAAATTCAGAAGACTCGTCCAGCATTAGTGTTACAAAATAATGTTTCTAATGAGTATAGTCCAATTACTATCGTAGCTGCGATTTCTTCTAAGTTTAACGAAACACTTTATCCTACCGAAGTTTTGATTCAACCACCAGAGGGTGGGATGACGGTAAATTCTGTATTGTTGTTAAATCAAATTCGTTCGATTGATAAACAGAGGTTGGTTAGAAAACTGGGCGAACTGACTTTTGCATCAATGGAACGTGTTAATGAATCTATTCAAGTTAGTTTAGGGTTGATTGAAATAGAGTAGCTGCTCAAACATTGGTTTCAATAATGATTAAAGTAAAGTCCTAACCCATTTGTATTATAATAAAACACTACAAGTAATTTCTCTAGCTTTTTGCAGTTAATTCAATTACCCAGCATCAGCAACACGAGGTTGGCTAGACTGAATTTTCTGAGCTAGCTCTGATTGTGTCATAATTTTTTGTCGCTACAGCTTTAAATTGCGACTCAGAGCTAACTTGATTTCAATTAAAGCATTTTCTTCAGGTGTAAGACTCAAAAACTCTTCAACACCACCTACTTTCCAACCTTTTGCTTCTAAGCGTTCTTTTTTATTTTCATCCATAAAGTTAATCCTATGTTACTATAAACTTTGGCGATAAGAGTTGTCCCCTATATAACTATGCTTAACAAAATTTAATAATTGATGTTGTGTCAGTCCAACCATAAGCAACTTCAGTAAGCATAGCTCCACCCCTCTCAAGCTGCTTTGAGTAAATTTGTTTTCCTCCAAGTTTTTCATAAAATCGACACGCAGGATTATTTTCTAAAACCCAAACTAACATTGAATTAATATTTGCCTGACTAAGTTTAACAGCTACGGTTTGAACTAAACGACAACCAATCCTCTTTCGTTGACTGCTTTCTAAAATATAAATCGCTTTCAACTCACCTTTATATATAGAGTCACCTGTACGTTCTATTCCCCCATTAGCAAAGCCAATTATTTCTCCTAATTCATTTTCTGCAACGTATATAAAATCCCCATTTTCTGGTGCGCTGTTAAGAATTTTATACCAACCGCTTTCTCTTTTTTCATATGAAAGAGTTGCTAAATACTCATCTGGAATAATACCTCGATAAGCAGTTCGCCAAGTATCTACATGAACTCGTGCAATCGCAGGCACATCATTATAAGTAATCTCTCGTATAATCATGAGCTAGCTATTTTTTGATTAAGCATTGTTTTCTAAATTATCAGGAAGTAATCAGATGATACATTATAAGTAATCTCTCGTATAATCATGAGCTAGCTATTTTTTGATTAAGCATTGTTTTCTAAATTATCAGGAAGTAATCAGATGATAAATATACTCATCACTAGAAGCTCCTTTAAAAAAGTCCGCATTTTCTCGTGTCTCGATACGTGTAAAACCCAAACGTTCTAATAATTTAAATGATGCTAAATTGCGTGTGTCTACTTCAGCTATTATTTCAGTAATATTATAATCTCTCCATAAAATAGATATTAAACACTTACATGCTTCATACGCATAACCCTGCTTCCAAAATTGAGGCGCCAACACATAGGCAATCTTTGCGACTCCTGGTAATACAGTTGCTTCAATATAACCAGCGTAAGCTTTATATTCTTTAATATAAACTGCCCAGTTTAACCAAGCTTCAGTACCATCTGGGGATAAACGTGTTTCTAATTTCTGATAGCGTTGCTCTAATACTTCGAGTGAAGCAGGCGCCAATGTAGGAATATATTCATAAATACGCTCATCTTGAAGTAAATAATACATTTTTACTGCATGAGTTCGTTTCAATGGTTCGAGAAGCAAACGTTGTGTTTCTAATATAGTTTCTGTATTGATAAGTTTCATTCTGACACTTCGCGCCTGCGTGCATAAAGTTGGATAATTATTGCAAAGGCTAAAACAGCAATGCCTGTTCCCCAAGCTGTAATACTTGTTGGTAGGTTATTCTTGAAAATTGCAAGTAACACCACCAAACTGAGCAATATGGTAGGTACTTCATTTAGGCGCCGCATTTGTAAACTGCTAATAGAACAAGTCTCCATCTCTAACTGACGAATTAACCATCCACAGTAAAAATGAAAAGCTATTAACAAAGCCACAAAAAAAAGCTTCACATGAAGCCATGTTTGCTTTAATACATCTGGTTCAGTAGAAATAATCCCAATCGCCATTGCAATTGTAAATAACATCGCTGGCATCATAATTAGATTGTAGAGCAGCTTTTCTATACGGCTGTACTCTTGCTTCAGTGCAGTTTTGACAGGTTCTTGTTTTTCAGATGCTTCAATGTGGTATATAAAAAGACGCGGTAAATAGAATAAGCCAGCAAACCACGCAACAAAACCAATAATGTGAAATGACTTAAACCAGAGGTATGCCATAACTTGCTTAGTGGGAGTTATATCTAGACATTAAAAAAATTAGTAACTAAAGTAAAGTAGCTACCATTTGGTAACTAACTAACAAAAAGAAACTATTAGGCATTTTATGATTGAGCCAAAATGTTGCCCCCTAGAAGTACTCTTAAGCCAACTCGCTGGACAATGGACGCTGTACATTTTATGGGTTCTGTACACAAACGGTTCCTTGCGCTTTGGCGAACTAAGACGTAAAGTTGATGGGATATCAACAAAGGTTCTTACAGATAGACTGCGAATGCTCGAAGAAAATGGTATGCTTCACCGACACCATGAACCTACAATTCCACCACAAGTAACCTATACCTTGACAGAACGCGCAAAGGAGTTATCAGGAGCGCTAGATAATCTCTACGAAATAGCTGTGCGTTGGTATGGTACTAGCAGTCAGATAACTTGACTATTGATGGCGCCGATTTTAATGAAGCAATTGTTGCAATGATTATTATAATACAGGGCAAAAACGTTAATGTTGGATTACGCCCAGTATATCCAGCCTAATGCTGCCATTACTTTACAGGCATCTTACTTGCAGGTTACAAGTAAGGCGCCTATTTAAGTTTAAGGTTGAGGTTTGGTTAATTTTTATGCATCTGCTCTAAAATTTCCAAACCCTTGTCTATTTTAGGCTGGTTAATAAGCTGCCGACATTTGCGACCAGCTTCTACAGCTTGATGCATTAAAGCGTGCCCTTCCTTATATTTACCTTGTTGAATAAGCTCGTTGGCTTGCTTACTTAAATCTCTGGCTTGTTTCGACAAAGTTTTTATTTCAGTTCTATCCATCTTCTTGCTCCGAAATTACAGAACTTATGGCTTCTGCTCGTTCAAATACTTGTTCGGCTTGTGCCCCAAGTAGACTAGCATCCGCATCTTCTCCATTTTCTATTGCTTTATTCAGATGCAAGGTACAAATCTTCAACTATTTTCTGAAGATTTATATACGCTTGAAGCAATGCATTTTTGGTCGTTTGGTTCATCGGCACTCCTGTACTACACTTGTGTTTCTACGCTTGGCGCCCTTTTTAATGATGATGAGATAACTTGACTATTGATAGCGCCGAGTTTATAAAGCTATTATGATAATGATTATTGTTATAGTAAAGTTTTATGGAACTTGCTCCACCTCACTTACCTAGAAAAACAAGCCTCGCGATTATTGGGGCTGGTCCTCATGCTTTAACATTTGTTACTCATTTGCTACAAAAGCGCGCAAAAATGCGTTCTAAATTTGCAGTGTTTGACCCTAGTGGCAAATGGATGAGTCGATGGCGCCAGCAATTCGCTGCATTAGAAATACCTCATTTGCGTTCCCCAGCAGTTCACCATCCAGACCCAAATGCTTTCGGATTGCGAAAATTCGCTGAGTCCCGTTCGAGTGAACTTTTTGCTCCTTATGATTTACCAGGAACTAAGCTATTTGATGATTTTTGTACTGATGTTATTTCTCGGTGGGATTTAAATAATCAAGTACACCAGAATGCAGTAACTCAGATTATTCCAGGTGTTAACTGCTTTCGTCTACACTTACAAGACGGGCAATCGATTACTGCAAAGCGAGTAGTATTTGCAACTGGTGGCGCCAAATTACAAATACCCGATTGGGTAAAACAGATTAAATCAGGATATCCACAAGATAAGCTTTGTCATTCAACAAATGTAGATTTGCGTTCAAAACACCTTGCTGGAGAAAGGGTGTTAATTATTGGTGGTGGTCTAACTAGCGGACACTTAGCAGTTGGCGCCATCTCTAGAGGTGCAAAAGTCCACCTAATGATTAAAAGACAACTACAAGAAAAATTATTTGATGCTGAACCAGGTTGGCTAGGGCCAAAGTATCTTAAAGGCTTTTTTGCTTGTTCAGATTATAAAGAGCGCTCCAAAATGATTCAGCAAGCACGAAATGGTGGTTCGATGACACCAGAAATAGGTATGCAACTACGGCGCCTAGCACGTAATGGTTATCTCAAAATTGATGAAAATTGCCAAGTAATGAAAGCTGAGTGGTTAGGAAAAAGCTGGTTAGTACAATGCAGTGATGGTAGCCAGCATGAATTTGACCGGATTTGGTTATCCACTGGAACTAAATTTGATGTGACAACTGAACCATTACTTAAAGATGTTTTAGCAGCTTATCCAATTAATATAGTTAATGGTTTACCTGTGCTGGAAGAAAATTTACGATGGCATGGTTGTGATTTATTTATCATGGGAGGATTAGCTGCTTTACAAGTTGGCCCTACCGCACGAAATTTATCTGGCGCCCGAATGGCATCTGATAAAATTATCCCAGCTATTATTTAATTAGATAATTGTTTCTCTGTTTTTAACCTACCAATGGCTGAAAGTCAAATCCATTTAATTGATGCTATTACTGAAAAACAATTTTCAGCCGCTCCCCAAGGATGTGTGAAGCTATCGAGTGCTACAACAAACTGGCGCGAGATTTTTGTGGAAACTCATAGTATCCCGCCAATGTAACTTCCTGAGCATTACGTTCAAGGACACGTAGAAGTGATTTTTCGAGTTTAGAAAGTATTGAACGTTTTGTTCGATAATTTTACCAAAAAAATATAATTGTTGTGGTTTAGTATTACATATATCTTTATAATTTAGTTGAAAGCCTTTATTAAGGATTCAATTATGTCTAAGACTATTATATATACTTTATCGCGTTCTAAATTTCTACGCTTAGGGTTTTTGTTTATATTTTGTGAGCTTGTAGTTGCTAAATTTAGTATTGTAAAGGCAATAAGTCAGTCTCAGCCTACACTCAAAGCTAGCCGATTAAAGACACTATCTAAAGGTTTTAATTTAGAGCATTGGCAGCGAAATGAGCTAAATGATGGACATTATACAGAAGCAACTTTATTGCAGTATAAAAGATTGGGTTTGACTTATACTAGGCTACCAGTTGTTTTATCGAAATTTTTAAATGAAACTAATCCTGGTGTTTTGAAGAAAGATTCGCTTGCGGCTTTAGATGCAATTATTAAAATGCACGTTAAAACGGGACTAGGAATTATTTTATCTCCTTTCAATCATCCCCTTGAATTACATACAGACCCTGCCGTACTTGCAAGATATATAGCTTTTTTTAAAGCTTTTGCTATTCATGTTCGTAACACAAACCCAGAAAAAGTTTTTTTAGAAGTAATGAACGAACCTTTGGCAGATACACCTGAAATTTGGAATAAAATTCAGCTTAAATTAATTGCAGCTATTCGTTCAGGCGCCCCAACTCATACAATTATTGCTAGCTCTAACATGAAAATCAATGCCAACGACTGGAGTAATGTTCGAGCGATGCCAAGGACTCAAGTTGTCAAAGACAAAAATGTAGTGTATAATTTCCATCTTTACGACCCGTTTGTTTTTACACATCAAGGAGCAAGCTGGGGGTGGCGTGCTTCGCAATACATGAAAAATATTCCTTATCCTTCAACTCCTCAATTAGTCGCACCTTTGCTTGCACAAATTCAAGATTCTGAGGCAAAATCAGCAGTAGAAAGATATGGTCAAGAAAAATGGAATAAAGCTAAGTTGATTCGTGAACTGGCGCCAATAGCAGCATGGGCAAAAACTAATAGAGTTACCGTAACATGTAATGAATTTGGAGCTATTCCTTGGGTAGCTCCTAGAGATTCAATGCTTCGCTATTTAAAAGATGTTAGAGAAGTGTTAGAAAGTTATAGAATTCCTTGGGGACATTGGTTTGCATTAGATATAAATGATAAAGAAGTTATGAAAGCGCTGGGACTAAAACCTTTATAAAATTGTGAATATGTAAGGTGGGCAATGCCCACCATACAAAGATTTAGGATTCTAAATTTTGTAGACCAAGTGATATTTTACTGTGCTGTTCAATTTGTCCCATAACTTGTTTTGCGCGCTTAATCACTACAGGTGGTAAACCAGCTAATCTTCCAGCTTCAATACCATAAGACTTTTGGGCGCCACCAGGTTGTACTTGATGTAAAAAGATGATTTGGTCGGGCATTTCTTTTACAGTTACTTGATAATTAGCAACATTAGGTAAAATACTTGCCAACTCATTCAACTCATGATAATGGGTAGCAAAAATGGTACGTGATTTAATTTCGGCGCCTAAATATTCAGCAACAGCCCAAGCTATAGAAAGACCATCAAAAGTTGCTGTTCCCCGACCAATCTCATCCAACAACACCAACGACCTATCAGTAGCATGATTAAGAATATTCGCTGTCTCATTCATCTCCACCATAAACGTAGACTGACCCGTTGCTAAATCATCCACGGCGCCAACACGAGTAAAAATTCTGTCACAAACCCCCAACTTCGCAGACCTAGCAGGAACAAAACTACCAATTTGTGCCATTAATTGAATTAACCCAACCTGACGCAAATAACAACTCTTGCCACTAGCATTAGGTCCAGTCAAAATAACCAAATCAGGAGAAACCCTCTTCTCCTCTGCGTCCTCTGCGTCTCTGTGGTAAAATCCTCCTAAATTAATCGAATTAGGAACAAAAAACCCAGCAGGAATAGACTGTTCCACCACAGGATGGCGCCCATCCACTACACTTATTTCCCTACCTTCTACCATCTCCGGACGGCAATAACCTTGCATAACAGCCAATTCAGCCAACCCACATAACACATCCGCAGCAGCGACCGCGCGTGAAATATTACGAATAGCTTCAGCATAAGCAGCAACCTCATCACGCAGAGCCACAAAAACCTCATACTCTAACTTATACAAATCGTCTTGAGCATTAAGAATCCGCGTTTCCCGTTCCTTCAACTCTGCCGTAATATAACGTTCCTCATTCGTCAGCGTTTGCTTACGAATATAATTACTTGGCACCTGGTCAGCCTTAGCACGCGAAATACTAATATAGTAACCAAAAGTCTTATTAAACCCAACCTTCAAATTTGGAATACCCGTGCGCGCGCGTTCATCAACTTCCAAATTAGCAATCCATCTTTGGTCTTCCTCAACCAAAGCTTTCCTTTCGTCCAACTGAGGATTAACACCCGAACGAATTAAATTACCTTCCTTAATAATAATCGGCGGCGCCTCTACAATATGAGCGCTTATTTTCCGCCCAATAACTTCGAGTTCTGGTTGAACCTTTTGTAAAGCTCTCAAAAAAGGCGCCTTAGCATCAGCCACCAAGTAAGCTAACTCAGGTAATATAGCCAGCGAATCAGCCAAAGCCTTTAAATCGCGAGCATTCGCCGTTCCTGACCCAGTACGTCCCGTTAACCGTTCTAAATCATAAATTCGTTTTAATAACTGCCGAATATCATGGCGCAAAGCAGTATTTTCAACTAACTCTTGAATGGTATCTTGACGCGCATTAATTCCCTTAATATCTAGTAGCGGCTGTAACAACCATCTTCGCAGCGCGCGTCCACCCATCGATGTAGAAGTTCTATCAAGCGCCCATAATAAAGAACCATAATATGTACAATCGCGTACCGTCTGCGTAATTTCTAGGTTACGTCGAGTTTGATTATCTACAATTAAAAAATCAGTTAGCGTATACGAACGTAGTGGTTGCAAAGGAACCAAATTATGCTTTTGTGTCTCTTCTAAATATTGAAGCAAACCACCTGCCGCGCGTGCAGCTAAAGGTAAATGTTCACAGCCAATACCTTCTAAAGAACGCAGCTTAAACTTTTGTAATAAACGACTACGTGCTTCACCCAAAGAAAAAGGAATTTGAGAACGAAAACTATAACAAAAACTTGGTGGTAAACATTCTGGCAAACTTGAAGACTTCTCACCAGGACGTAATAAGGCGCCTAAATCAGGAGCATTTGTAGGTATTAACACCTCCGCAGGTTGCAACCGCATAATTTCCTGCGTCAAGTGTTCTAAATTACTAGCTTGTGTTGTTAAAAATTCCCCTGTAGATATATCTGCATAAGCTAATCCCCAAGAATCCACTGCAATTACAACCGCAGCGAGGTAATTATTGCGACTAGCTTTGAGCATTCCATCTTCAAGCAGCGTACCAGGAGTAATAATGCGCGTTACTTCCCGACGTACTAATCTTCCTGCTGCTTCCGAAGCATCTTCTACTTGGTCACAAATTACAACAGCATAACCTTTCTCTACCAAATCTGTAGCGTGACGTTCCCAAGCATGATGCGGAACACCAGACATTGCGACTCTTCCTTGTTCCCCAGCTTGCTTGCTAGTTAGCACGAGTTCCAACTCCTGCGCTAATACAACCGCGTCACCGAAATAACATTCAAAGAAATCACCTACCCTATAAAAAAGCACCGCATGGGGATGCATTTCTTTGACTTCGACGTAGTGCTGGTACATTTGACTGAGCTTGCTAACATCTACCTTACGGTGGTCTGTAATGAAAGCAGCAGAAGCGTTAGAACCTGGTTGGGATGCAGAGTAAGAAGCTGTCATAGTATCAAGATTACAAAAGTCAACCTGCCAATATCCGATAATAGCTTGTTGTTGCAGTTACTTGAACTTTGTTCAACGATTATTTATTTTTCGTATAATTTGCTTTGAACAGCTAGTTATCGAATATAGTACATATAGTCTAGTATAAATAGAAAGAATTGGCAACGGATACAACGGATGTAACGGATTGTCATAAGTCAGGCACGTAAACGGAGTTTTCCCGCTTTCGCGCGCATCTTCAAGATTTTCACGCAATTTAAAAATAAAGTTGTAACCCATAGTATGATGGCTTGCTAGTTTACCGTACTCGTGGCGCCGTAGTTAAACTAGCGAGCGAAGTACATAAGCTCGTAAAATGTGTGTATTACAACTGGGAAATCCAGTTTGGATGCTAGAAATCGGATTAGGAATTTGTAATTAAAGGAAAATGTATTCAGTTATAATTCATTTAGGTAAATTATCTAGTAAAGTCTCCACAGCTTGATAACCCCATTTTAGTATTACCAATCCGCATATAATTCCTATTGCTAGACAGCCGAAAATGACTCTGGTTAAAGTTATTGGATAATTGAAATAGATGGTTGTTTGCCAAAATACAGCAGCAATTAATATTCCAATTATTGCCCCAACGCTAAAGCGCATAATCGATGACATCATTTTTTATTTCCTTGATATTGCTTGATATATACTAAAAACAAGTTAATGCTTTAATTTTAGCAAATTTCATAATCTCTTTACCCTCTGCGCCTTTATAGTGATATACAGAGTATTTCAGGTACGTGATCTGCATGTATAATGCCTAAAACCCCGTCGTAGAGACGTTACATGTAACGTCTCTACATGTCTCGTATTAACACGTAAATTATTGTAATAATATTGACAAAAAATACAGAGACGCGATTAATCGCGTCTTTACTATCAGGTCAATTTATTGGATATTTCGTGGCGCCTAACAACGGGGTAAACAACTTACAGAAAAATTGCGCGAGTTGAATATCGACCCTAATATTATTGAACTTCAAAAAAATACTTCATTTACTGCAAATACAGTAAAAATATTTCCAAAACTTGATAACCCCATTTCAGTGTTATCAATCCGCATGTAATTCCTATGATTAAACAACCTAAAATACCTCTAACTAAAGGTATTGGGTAGTCATAATAAATGGTTGTTGTACCCCAATATGCTGCACAAATAACTATTCCCATTATTGCCCCAACGCTAAAACGTTTAATCGATTTCATCATTTTTCTATTTCCTTTAAATTATTTGATGTCTAATGAAACAGGCTACAATTTGACTTTTAAAGTGTATGAAAATTTTGAGGATGCTTTGTTTCAATATGCTTTTACCTGGAAATGATAAGATTATAGCTTGCTTTATTTAAGAAACAAAGCAGGTATTACATGAATTACAATATCGGCAGCAAAGTGAGCAATCATTGCCGCTAAAATACCACGTTTCCAATATAGCCAGCCAAATAATGTTCCACCAAGAGAATTTAAAAAGACTATATAAAAAACTATTGAGGGTGTTAATCCTTTATATATTTCTGCTGCTAATGGTAAATGCAAGGCGCCAAAAAGTAATGCAGCAATAATATTCGCCGTCCAAATAACAGTATGCTTTACCTGTGGTCTTCGCAAAATTTTAGTAAAAAGCCATACGAAAAGGCTCATTACAAATAAGCGCATCATAATTTCTTCGTTAATACCTGCGCTAACTGAGCCAAGAAACCCTGAAGAAGCCGATGGGACTTTGATGTTTTTGCTTATATTAACAATGTCAGATGGTAAAATATAGTACAATAAATTACTAAGTAATAACAGTACGGCACCTGTAATTAAACCAATAATAAAAGCGTAAGGTGCGGTTTTGAGAAAATTTTGTAATGCTTTGGGTTCGCGGGTGAGTAACGCTCGTAAGTCACGCGCTCCTAATCCAACTTTAGCTCCTAAATGCATCCCCAATAAAATAATTGGAATATTAATAAGCGTTTGTAATAAAATTCCAATTAATAATTCTTGGAAACTGGGTACTGGTAATTTTAACAACTCACTACTATAAGGTATCCCTGCTATAGAAGCGATTACAGATGCAACAATAAGAATTGCAAAGACTTGTAAATTTAATTGCTGGTGCCGATTTTTATTCGTTGTTGGGATATTACTTGACGATTCCATATATTTCGATGTGTGATTGACTACTTGTACAATAGCCGTAAGCTTATGGAGAATTTTCTTACTAACCGCATATCTTTAACATGACTTTAGTCATATTAGTTTTGGCGCCAGTGCTGGAAAATATAAGTTATGACCTATACTCCTCTGCCCCCTCTGCGTCTCTGTGGTAAAAAATACATAGTACCACAGAGACACAGAGTACACAGAGAGGAAAATTTTACTTATGCTTTTATCACGTCAATTTATTTGGATATTTCGCGGCGCCGAATGGTTGGTAATGCTTTCTTGGATTTTATCAGCATTCATATATAACCAGTTTAAAACAACTCCACACCTATTGTTAGCTTTTGTTATATTTGGCGTTGCTTTCTTTGTCCTTAGCTTAATTTTCCCTGTTAACCGTCCCTTATGGCAGCGAAGGTTGTATTTATACGTACAAATGGGGTTATTAGTTGCAGCACAGGTAATGCTTGTCGGATTTAGTACATTATTTCTTGTATTTATAGTCAAAGCTTGCTTTTTACTAAGGTTTAAAGAAGTAATATTATTCACTTGTATATCAGGTTTAGGATTTGTGCTAGGACAAGCTTGGGGGGTGTCAACGTCAACTATTGCCCAAGAAATGCTAACTAAGTTAAAACAATGCGAATTAGTTTCGTCTAATTTTAGTCCATTTTCTGATTTGGCGCCTGGTTTAGCAGATTTTATTGCTTTTAACGCACTAATTGTTTTATTGAATTATATATTACGTGCAGAGCGTAAAAGTAGATTGAAAGCAGAAGCATTAACGCAAGAAATAGAAGCATTAGCGACAACTTTAGAACGAACTCGTATTGCCCGTGAGATTCATGACTCGTTAGGTCATACTTTAACTACATTAGGTGTAAAAGCGGAACTAGCACAAACAATTCGTGATAGTAACCCAGAAAAAGCACTTCAAACATTAGATATAATAAAGCAATTAGTTGATACTTGTCTTCAAGACGTGCGTCATGCTGTCAAAACAATGCGTGAAGAAGACTTTGATTTAAATGTAGCGTTACCAATATTATTAAATGAGTTTCAAGTGTCCGCACGTTCTCTTCAAATTCGCTATTCTATAGAATTGCCTAATTTATCCTTACACATCAATCATCAACTTTACTGTATTGTGCAAGAAGGTTTAACTAATATTCGTAAACATGCAGGCGCCAAAACCATTAATTTAAATGCTTATGCTACTTCTGAATATATCATTCTAAATTTAGAAGACGATGGACAAGGATTTGATGATAATAAAGTACATGATGGCTTTGGGTTGCGTGGAATGCGCGAACGGGTAAAGTTACTTAGCGGAGAAATTCAAATTCATAGTATCCTTAATCAAGGAACTTCAATTCAAGTGAGGATTCCAAGATGATACGCTTATTATTAGTAGATGACCAACTCAATTTTCGCGCCTCCCTTGCTGAGTTATTATCTTTGCAGGAAGATTTAGAAGTCGTTGGACAAGCTAAACACGGTTTTGAAGCAATTACTCTCACTCACCAACTTCAACCTGACGTTATATTAATGGATGTACGAATGCCTGTTTGTGATGGAGTTACCGCAACCAGAGAAATTCATCAAACTTATCCTTGGATACGAATATTAGTACTAACTACTTTTGATGAAGACGAGTATATTCAAAAATCACTGCAAGCAGGCGCCTTGGGTTACTTACTCAAAAACACACCAGCAAAACAGTTAGCAGAATCGATTCGTGTACTATATCAAGGATACGGACAACTTGGCCCAACGATAGCACCAAAAGTTTTCTCACAAATAGTCTCACCCTCTACACTACGTAAACCAAACTACGAACATATTCTCAGCGCGCGAGAAATAGAAGTTCTTAAACTTGTTGCCCAAGGTAAAACCAATCGAGAAATAGCAACATTACTTTATATTACAGAGGGAACCGTAAAAAACCATATTACCCACATTTTAGGTCAACTTGGATTAAACAGTCGTACTCAAGCAGCACTTTGGGCGCAAGAAAATCTAATTAAATAGACCATCTAAAACAATTTGATAACCTCACAACCAATTATTAAATCTTATCTTGTGCTATCTTCTTGTGGAGCGGGCATCCCTGCCCGCCTCAAAACATAAGCAAGTGCATACCACAAACAGCTATAGTGCGTCAATAGTTACTAACCCACCTTCAGTAAATTGAACTACTAACTCATGCTCATAAAGCAAAGCAGTTCCTAAAAGAGGGCGCCGTCCTGTAGCTAAAATAGTAATGTCTCGTTCCTCGGCGTTCCACAAGATAGTAGCCGAATGTACAGATACAATAACCTCAGTATTATCAGCAAGATTTATTGGTAAGTTATGTATAAATGATAAACCTAGCAAGTTAACAGCTTCTGGTGGTAAACAAAGATAACCTGTAAAACCTGTATCAATAACAAACCCTATAGATGAATGGCACTTACTTAAGGGTAAACGTATTGGTATGATAGGCTTTCACGCTTTGGTGATGGCGATTTACACGGTCGGCACCTACATCAATACCAATACGTATCAACTATACATCAACGTGAAGCGCGATTAATTTATGAGTGGTGAACAACAATTTATCACTTTCTTAAATCTAACTATCAATTACAAAATCTAAATCAATACTTAAATACTACTTAATACTTACTAATAAAACCGGAGGGCGCGTTATTAAATCGCGCCGACGGCGGGCGCCTGTAACACTATGTTAAAAATATAACAGTTGTACAAGGAACGAGGCTTAGTTCACCTTATGTAAGAATTTTCACTTCGGAAATAGTACGTGTAATATGGGAAAATTGGCATGTAAAAAATCTCCAAGTCAAGATAAAAAAGTGAACTGGAGAGCAAGGTTAAATAGAGACCTGCTTGATTTCACTTCATTCTGTGACTTGGAGACATCATCAAAAAACGATTATATCTACTATGCCTAATTGTGTAGAAATTCTCAAGGAAAAATTTAGTCGTTCTCTGGGAATACCTTGGCAAGGAATCTTATCAGCGTCAACAATTGAAGAAGTTCTTTTGTCATCAACTATCTCAGATGCAGAATCATCACAGACAAAAAAACGTCGTAACCGTTTTTTCAATCCGATTGTTACACTTTGGGCTTTTTTATACCAAGTACTTGACGAAGATAAAAGTTGTAGCAATGCAGTCAGCAAAATAGTTGCATGGTTAGCAGCAAGTAATATGAAAACACCTTCATCAAATACAGGGGGTTACACGAAAGCAAAACAAAGATTATCAGAAAACTTTTTAAAAAATTTATTTCAAAAGACAGGAGATAATCTTGAAGAAAAGTCACAATCACAAGATTTATGGTGTGGTCGTCATGTAAAAATGATGGACGGTTCAAGTGTTTTAATGCCAGATACAATAGCGAATCAATCATGTTATCCACAGCATTCCAATCAATCGCCTGGATGTGGCTTTCCAATTGCAAAACTGGTGGTTATGTTTAGCCTAGTAACGGGAGCAGCTATGGGAGTTTTGATAGAAGCTTTTAACACAAGTGAAATTGTTATGGCTCGACAAATGTATTATTTGTTGTCACCACAAGATGTTGCTCTTGCGGACAGAGCTTCTCTTACAAAGTTGGGCGGGACGGAAGCCGACACCGCCCACTTTGCGCTTTGGTACTTACGTAGATTTGGTACTTGTTAAAGCAAGACTTGCAGATGCTGTATTTCGTTGTCACCATAGCCGTAAAACTGACTTTAAACGAGGAAAACGTTTAAGCGAAAATGATTATTTAGTTACTTGGTACAAGCCAAAAACTCGCCCTCGACATATGAGTGCTATTGAATTTAATTGTTTACCAAATAGCCTAATAGTTCGACAAGTCCGCTTTCAGGTAACTGAATCAGGTTTTCGGACTAAAGAAATTATAGTGGTAACTACTTTGTTAGATGAAAAAATGTATACGAAGCAAAAAATTGCACAGTTATATCGTTGGAGATGGCAAGTTGAAATTGATATTCGACATGTAAAAACTACTTTAAAAATGGAAATGCTTCGAGGTAAAACTCCCGATATGGTTCGTAAAGAAATTGTTGTACACTTAATGGCTTACAATTTATTACGTGCAATAATGTGGTCGGCTGCCGATACTAATGATGTTTCAAAGCGCCTTATTTCTTTACAAACTTCTCGTCAATATTTAAAGAGTTTTATCACTGCACTTCTAAATGCTGGAAAAAGAAAGTCTCAATTTTTATATAAAACGATGCTTGATAAAATTGTACAAAAGCTACTTCCAGAACGTAGCGACCGTACTGAGCCAAGAGTTATAAAACGTAGAAAAAAATCATATCCTCTTATGACCAAACCAAGAAATGCTACCAAACCTCAAATTGCTGCATAAAGTACATTCATACAAACAAATTTGAATTTATTTTTACGGTGATTGCATGACATTTTTATCTCTTAGGCAGACGTAATAAACTATAACAGGATTCAGAAATATAAATTGCTTAAAAGCTAATTTTTAAAGCTTTTACCGCAATAATTTTACATTCTGAGTGTTTGACTATACCTACTTCTTCACAAACTTCTATTCTTAAATATAGTCTTACAGGCGCCCGCCGTCGGCGCGATTTAATAACGCGCCCTCCGGTTTTATTAGTAAGTATTAAGTAGTATTTAAGTATTGATTTAGATTTTGTAATTGATAGTTAGATTTAAGAAAGTGATAAATTGTTGTTCACCACTCATAAATTAATCGCGCTTCACGTTGATGTATAGTTGATACGTATTGGTATTGATGTAGGCGCCGACCGTGTAAATCGCCATCACCAAAGCGTGAAAGTCTATCATACCAATACGTTTACCCTTAAGTAAGTGCCATTCAACCCTATAGATAAACTGGGCTGATTTGGTAGAATAAAAACTACATTAACAGTCGCGCGTCTGTCATTTACAATGCCTGAAATCACTTATAAACACGCTCCATAACACCACCTAATGAAGCCGCTACATTATACCCAATGCGGAGACCAAATAGCCTACCATTAGGATTCTTGGAAAGCAAAGTTCTAGATGATTCCAAACCAGTTTCATCAACTTCGTATTCTCCAGTGTCTATATCAATGATAACCATCTTACCAATATTTTCTTCTTGCTCAACTTGCTCTCTAATGATATTGTTGTAAAGTTCTCTCGCACGTTTCGCAACTTCTTCTGGGCTTAAAACCTCAAAATCATCACGTGTAGCTTCATCTAAAGAATGAATCAAAAAATGAGCCAGTTCAGTACGTTCTTTGGTGGAGAGACGAGACAGTTCAAGCTTTAGTTTTTCCGCAGTTTCGCTCATATCAAAATATCTCCTTGAAAAAATATTATAACCTTAAACGCAATCAGTTACTTAAGTTAATTTAAAATAATCATTTTACCTAAAAACACGCTTTATAACACCACTGAAGCTATAACATTATACCCAATCCGAAAGCCGGATAGTCAAACATTAGATTTTTTGCAGGCAAAGTTCGCTCTGGATTTTAAACTTAAATTATCGTCCCAGAATTTTCCTGGCTTCTTGTTCAGCATTCTCAGTGATGCGGGGAATTAAAGTATATGTAGTAGTTAAATCCATTTTTTGCCCGACTCGCAGTGTTTTTAGCGGACTGAGAAATTCAATCTCTACATAAGCCTTTGGGTCTAAGTTTGTATAAATTTCAGCACTACTGTTATTATCAGGATAACTTGCTCCAGGTACTCTTGGTGAGTCGATGCGGACTGCAACTTTTTTGCCCATCCATAATAATGTACCAGCATCACTGCCTATTTTGTGAGATTTATTGCGGTCGCGCGTCAAAGATAATAAGCCGTTATTAACCTTTAAGTTAGCTGCTAAATTTTCAGATTGCTTGTTATAACCTTCAGGAAAAATCGACGGTTGGGGTAGCGCTGCGTATACTTTAACTGGGTCGCAGAGCTGTGTAACTATCCATACAGAAACATTTTGCGGCTTACCCTTAACTTTTTCGTAAGTCGTGGTTACTTTCATTACAGGTTTGCGCGGTTCAAGTGTAATTTTACGGTAGACGCGGATGCCATAGAAAGGGTCAATGGGGGAAATTAGAGTAACTTCGTGGCGATTAACTTTTGCACTAAATGGTACAGAGTTAAATGTAGCTGGTGGAGGCCAAGCTCTGCCTGTGATTTTTTCCCATGCAGACTGAGGTGCAGGCCAAGTTTTATCACCTCCGGCGCCGAAATAACCCCATTCTTCAGATTTAACATTAGGTGCTTTACCATATACCTGGTTATTTTCCCAAAATGTAGCTTCTCCACCTTTGAAGCGGAACTGCATTATCCGTCCAACTTTTGGAACTATAACCGCTTCTACTTGACCGTTACTTAAAATATAAGAATCTCGCCAACCTTGGTAATTGATTTTTGTGACTGTAATTTTTGCTATTGTATTTGCGGTTACTTCTATAGAACAAAAGACTGTAAAAAATATGACAACTAAAATTTTAAACCAATGAGTAGAAGTAATGTTTTTTATCATTTTCGATAATTACAAATTATTCTGACCTGGTCTGACCCCTGCAATATTCACGGGAATGCGGTAAATACTATTACCTGCTGTAATATAAAGTGTTTTGTAGTCTTTATCGCCCCAAGCTAAATTTGTTACGGATTGAGGAACTGCAATTTTACCCAAGAGTTGACCTGCGGGAGAGAAAATCCATATTCCTCCTGAACCGCTACAGTAGATGTTGCCTTTAGTATCCACCTTCATACCATCAGGTACACCTTTATCTGTGGGTCCGGCTAACTCTGCAAACACTTTACTGTTCGTTAATGTTCCATCTGACTGAACATCAAAAACGCGGATATGTAATTTTTCGGAATCACTGACGTATAATTTTTTTTCATCTGGCGAGAAAGCAATTCCATTAGGACGCACCATTTCTTTGTTTAATAAAGTTAGAGTTCCATCTGGTTTCCAACGATATATACCATAAAAGCCAAGTTCTTCCTGTTCTTTTTTTATACCGTAGGGTGGGTCAGTAAAATAAATGCTACCATCCGACTTAACAGCAATATCGTTAGGGCTATTGAGGCGTTTTCCTTGGTAGCGTTCAGCCAAGATTGTAATTTTACCGTTTTTTTCTGTGCGTGTTAGTTGGCGGTTATGTTGAGCAGTAATTAATCGTCCTTCTTTATCTAAGGTATTACCGTTGGGATTTCCCGCAGGACGACGAAATATAGAAGGTTTGCGGTTAGGCGCCCATTTATAGATTGTATCGGCAGGGATATCACTAAACAGTAAAAAGCCGCTTGGATTCCAAACTGGACCTTCTGTAAATTTGAAACCATCAGACAACTTTTCGACCTTGGCGTTGCTATCTATAATAGTTGGTGGCAGAGCGTAAGTGTTTCCGCAGCTTTGCTGTACCATTAAAAAGCTTATTAATAAACTACACACTCTTAATTGTTGTAAAGCCATTTTTCTCATACAAACTATATTTTTGGTACAGGAACAACTTTTCTCACTTTACCATCACTCTTGGATGTAACATATATTTCTCCCTCTTCATCTATTCCAAACCGGACATCAGAACGTTTGCTACCTATAATTTGAAGAAAAGTAGCTTCTTTCTTCCCATTAAAAAGCCTAAGTTCTCTTATCTTTGCCTGTTTACCGTTCACAAGTTCATCTACAGGTATATGAAAAAAACGCGCGTCATTGCCAAAATCAGCAAAAATATATTGACCAACTAATTTGGGGATTGCTTTACCCCTTAAGATGCTTCGTTCCTCAGCATGACATTTGTTCAATCATTTGCAAGCAGTTAGAAGCAACATCATTTTGAGGGTCAAGCTTGAGTGCTTGTTGCCATTCGGAGATTGCTTGTTTAAATTCTCCTTGCAATGCCCATAATTTACCTGCTAAGGCATGAAAGTTTGCATTGCTATAATGTAAAGCAATAGCGTTGTTGTTGTACGCTACTGCTTCGGAATGACGCCCTTGTGAAAATAAAGACAGCGCTTGTCTGTGATGCCAAATAGCTTGGTCATGAAGACGAATTAAATCAGATAAATCTGTTTTGCAACGTCTACAAGTTGAACATGGGGGAGATGATGGACGATAAACGGCGCCACAGACAGGACATTTCATAATTTTTTATTCTTCCTCATTATTATTGGCGTAGTAAAGAAAATCTTCCAGTTCTTCTTGTAACTCAGATAATTCTGTACTATTTTGAGAAATTGCATCTTCAATTTGGTCTAATAAGTCTTGTAATTCTTCTGCTTGTTCTTCGTCTAAAGTTTCTAGTAGTTTTTGGGCGCCTTCTAAAAGTGTTGCTAGTTCTGTGCCAATTTCTGCCCTATCTATTATGGTTTCTGCGGAGACTTCAATTGTTTCATCGCTTTCAAATTCAAATAATGACTCTAAATCTGCCCTTGCTTTTGTTAGTTCATGACTAGATAGTTTCTGCATACCTGCATTATTTACTACTAGTGTTCCTTGTTGTCCTTTGCCTTTTTCGGTAGTGGTGACGGTGAGAATACCATTTAGGTCAAAGTCAAAGTGAACTTCGATTTGAATATCTCCTGCTGGTTTAGGTGGTAAGTTCTCTACTTTATAGGAACCTAGAGGAACATTTTCTTCAGCGATTGTATTTTCAGCTTGAAAAACTTCAATTTCTACTATTTCTTGCTCGTCACTTGCTGTGGAATAAACCTGGGAGCGAGAAACGGGAACAACACTATTGCGAGGAATAATTACACTAAAGTAACCCGGTATAAGACCCATTGGTGTACTTACAGCCGCAGCAACTCCCAAGGAATGGGGAATTACGTCTACAAGAATAGCATCTACAGATTCACCTACTAGTACGCCTGCTTGTAATGCGGCGCCTAAAGCTACACAAAGGTCTGGTTGAATGCCATCTGTAGGAGCTTGACCTAAATGTTCTTCAATCATTTGTTGCACTAGGGGAATGCGTGTAGAACCACCAACTAAAATAATTCGGTCAATTTGTTCGGGTTCTAAGGAAGCATCTGTAAGCGCACGGTCTATTGCCTGTAGGGTTTCTTCTAATAGTGGACGAATTAATTTTTCAAAATCTGCTCGCGCAACTTCTGTTTCTAAATGCAGTGCAGTTTTGCCTTTACTACCCAAATAAGCTTCTCTAACTGTAGCAAAAGCATGGGAACTCAATTCAATTTTTACCTGCTCTGCTGCACTTTGAAGACGCGCCTGGGTGGCGGCATCATCTGGCACATCTACATTATGCTGTTTCTTAAATAGACTTGCTAAATGAAGTTGCAAAAGCCTATCAAAATCGTCTCCACCTAAGCGGTTATTACCATGACTTGCTAATACTTCTGTGACTTCGCCCGTAATTTCCACAACCGATACGTCAAAAGTACCACCTCCTAAGTCATAAACTACAACCCGTTCAGTTTCTTCTGAGCGTAAATCATAAGCTAAAGCTGCTGCTGTTGGTTCATTGATAATTTGTAATACTTCTAAACCAGCTATTTCGCCAGCAGTTTTAGTTGCTTGTCGTTGAGCATCTGTAAAATAAGCTGGAACAGTTATTACTGCTTGAGTAACTGTTGAGTCTAAAGCATTTTCTGCTCGTTGTTTCAGTGCGCGAAGAATAATAGCAGAAACTTCATGAGGTAGGTACTCTTTATTTCCTAAAGTGGTTTTATGGTCGGTTCCCATCCAGCGCTTAATTGATTTTACAGTGCGCTCTGGCGCCGCAGCATACTGACGGAGTGCTTCGCGTCCAACCAGCAACTTACCTGTATCACTAAATCCCACACACGAAGGTAATATTAAGTCTCCATCTTCTCCAGGCAATACGCGCACTTGTCCGTTTTCGACAATTGCCACTTCCGAATTTGTTGTGCCTAAGTCAATACCAACTGCTTTCATAGTTTTTAAAATTGAAGAAATATTTAAAAGTTATTTGCCCGTAGTTTTCAGCCGCTTCACAATAAGGATACAAGATAATGTACTTTTAATTAATGGCGTGCTTAAGTTTTAAGACTACTTGTTTCTTGTGTTGCAACAATTACTTGTGCTTCTCTAAGTACAATATCACCCCATAAATAACCCCGCACTACTTCTTGAATTACCGTATTATCTGTAACATCTGCTCTTTGTTCACGACCAATAGCATACATTTTCTGAGAATCAAAAGCTTTTCCTATACATATAATAGGAATAACACGGCGTTGTCTTAGTATCTCTAAGAGTGAGCGTCTAATTAACTCTACTCCCTCTTGATTACTAGTGATAATTTCGCTTAATGAATCTGATGTAGGTGTTTTTTTCGATACTTCAGATTGTCTTTCTAACCCAAAAAACCACGCTCCAAATTTTTCCCACAGGCTTTTTTGTGGGGCATCTTTTGGCGCCGAGGCAACAGATAATGTTTCTAATTCTCCTTTCCAGTAAGTGCAAGCTCTATCTAAAGCATCTAGAATACCCAATAAATCTTTTAGCAGTTTTTCTTGCTGTTGCTCAAATTGACTTAATGCCTGTTTTTGGTTCTCCTCTAAACGTATTTGAAGTTGTTCTTTATCCTTTGCATTTACTTCTAATGCTTGCTGAAGAGTATCTTGGCTCTTAAGCAATAATTTAGACTGTTGCTTGACTTCATGGCGTAAAGCTGTCCATTCTGCAACCATTTGATAGGTATCAAAGGAGTTTGTGTTCGGTTCTTCTCCTAAATATGGCTGAGGCGCCTGTTCTGATTGTTCTGAGTGCAAATAATCTAGAAATTTGGCAAATAAAGCTTCTTTGTCTGTTGTCATTTGTGATTACTAAAAATGAGTTAAAAAATTAGAATGTGGCACGGATTAAATCATTAAGACTAATTTCTAATTGAGCGATTGCTTTTTCTTCCACTTGTTTTAATATTTCTTGATTTAGTTCTGCTTGCAAGGGGCGAACTTTCAAAAAATCTCCAGGTTGAGTTGTCTCTCCTTTGCGAAGTGCCTCATAAGCTTCTCGAACTGCTTTAAACTCTTTTGGATAAGTATGAGCAGGAAATTCACGCAGTTTGGCATGATACGCCGCTTTGATTTCGGCGCCTGTTGCTCCTGGAGATATACCTAATTGTTCGTAGTGTGATGTCATAATCTATGAAAAACTCACGTATTAAAGACGGTTGATTAATTATTCAAATAATTCTTGAAAACCTCCTCTTGTTCTACCTTTTAGTTTTTTACGCTTAGGAGGCGAGTTTCTAAACATAAATTCAAAGTCATCGTCATCGTCATAATCTTCATCATCGTCATCGTCATCAAAATCAGGCATCCTATTTAACATCATTTGCTTAAGTTCTGGAAGCATCCGCTCAAACTCAGCTTTAGGAACTTTATTGCCAACTAATTTTCTCAGCATCTTTTCTATTAAATCATCCATATCTGACATATCGAGATTGTCAAAGTCCTCTGGGTCTGGTATAATCCTTGCCGTTTCTTGATTTGAGAGAAACGCCTGTTCTTCTCTAAATGCTTGTAAGGCTTTCGCATCTTGAAGGCGCCGAGCTATTTCAAATCCTTGTTGCTTCAATTCTTCATATTTTGGATGTTCATCATCGTAGGTAGTAGCTCTAGCTAAAAGCAGTAACGGGTTTTGCGGTTCCCGACGTAGTGCTTCATCCAGGGCAGGTATAAGGGTTTGAATGGCGCCATAACGACGTGCTTTGAGTTGAATATTTGCCAGTGCATTCCCTGGTTGGGGTATAGTGTCGAGATAGGCACGCACAGGAAGTTCTAATTTTTGAGGACTATTTTCTTTAACAGCTAAGACAACTAAATGGGTAGCCCTAGCTTCTGGGTGTTCTGTTGATAAGTTGAACAATTTTTGTAAATATTGATTTATTAAAGCTGCAATGCCTTTTTCACGTTTGGCGAAGAGGTGAATAGAAAGGGTTATCGCCTGTAATACATGAATTTGCTCACTTCCAGATACTTTTTGCAGGAGAGTGTCCCATGCTTTGGTAGCTGCTTTTTGGTCTAATACAACTTTACCGCTAGAATTGGGTGAACTTTTAACTGCATCTACAAATATATTACAAGCACGTATTGCCGGGTCTTTTTGGTCTTCGCCCTTTAATAAACGACTAAATAATGGGTAGCTTTTTGTGGATAATGCATCTACCCAAGGTAATATTTCTACTTCCGTATCAACACTAAGGTCGTCAAAGTGCTTACCAAAACGGCGCCGAGCTTCATTCAGTGCTTGTTTATCTCCTACTTCTTCCCAACAACCCAACAAGGTTTCGTAAACTTCTTCATATCGACACCCACCTTCAATCGCTTGGGTCATTAGTTCGATTGCTTCCGTATAATTATCGTCACTAGCTTCTAATAGTCCCTTACGTCCCAATACTTCTGGCGATGTGGGACATATGCGTTCTGCTTGTTGCAAAGCTCCTAAAGCTGCACGTCCCCGATCTAATGCAACATAAGCATCTGCCATCCAGCAGTGGAGGTGAGCTAACGTTGGTTTTAATCGTGTATCTGGCCATTCTTGCGGTTTTTGTTTCCCTTCCTGCTCTAACCACCGCAAAAATTGCGTTAAAACACGTGGGCGTTCTTGGTCGGAATCATTAGCATCTAATACTTCTAGTAGATTGACTGCCAATTGCGGGTTAAAGGGTTTTTCTGCTAATAAAGGGCGCCAAAAAAGTTCAGCACATTCTGCTTGTCCTTGATTAAATGCTTGTTGACCAGCAAGAGTAAATAATGGCGAACGCAGGTTTTTTAGTTCTGGGAAGCGAGTTAAAACCTTAGATGTTAACAAAACATGGGCAGCATCATGAGGGTTATTTTTATTGATTAGCTGTACAATCATCAACGCTGAAAGTGCATCTTGGAGCGTCGGTTCTTCTCTCTCCAACTTCTGGGGATCAAAGGGTGGCTCTCCAGTTTTTGCTCGTTGGGCAGTAGCTAATCGCGCTAAAATTGGATGCTGCAAATACTTTGGTGTCATGGAGCCGTATTTAGATGACTCCAACCCCAAAAGATTTGCGGACGCTTGCCAATCACCGTTTGCTTGGTGGCTGTAAATAGTCCAAGCAGTTGGTAAATCTCCTGGTGTGATAGGCGCCTTAATTTTTTGAAAAGATGTCAAAGCTGCTTCGGGTTGTCCATTTTTAAGAGCGAGTACCCCACGTACCCAGTGGAGTTGGGCAGCGCTAAAAGCTTTGGATTGTTGGTTTATTAACTGCTCGACTGTAGCGACATCTCCTTTGAGCAATAGAAGTTTGAGATAACAAATGCTATATTCTTTAGTGAGTTGACTTGCATCAAAAGCGTCACGGAGCAATTTTAGGGCTGCATCTAATTTATTCAACTCCAGCAAACACTTGGCTTGCCAGTAGTACACTTCTCCTACCAAACCCAATTCCAAAGAGCGTTCAAAGGATTTTTCTGCCTGTTTAAAATCTTGCTTTTGGAATTCGTGTTGACCTCGCAAAAACCATATCTCTGATTCTTTGGGGCTGAATTTAATTTCAGGGTGCAAGCGTTGAATTTTTTTGATTTCTTCCAGTGCGTGTCGATATTTTTTTAGGTCAACCAATTCTTGTAGTTGCATCCCAAACGATTGTTCAGTAAGCTCTGTCCCCGTACTAGATGCTTGTGGTTGTGAGCGATGTTTGGACTGATGTTTAGCCACTGGATTTTCTTCCTGATTATTTTTATAATTCCCCCCTCGCGCGGAAAGGGTGGCTTTAATTAATCTCTTGCTTTCAATATTAGTATGAGAATATTAGTATTGCAATCGCATGAATTTTTATAACAAACACAACTTATTTTTGAATGCTTACGGCACAAAGGTTCTGTTCATTGTTTAATTTTATTAATAAATTTTTTATGAAGTAGATATGTTTGTCCGCAACCTGTTTCCCACAAAATACAGATACAAGGAAGATATCTTTTTGACATCAACAACTCCAATGCATTAATTATTACCAAGTTACAAAAGGTACTAGATTTCCGCTTGTACTGATAGGTTGAATTGCAGATATGAAAAAGGCGCCGTAACAGTTTGTAAATGTTAATAATCAAATTTAGATATACTTTGACACTAAGAGACTTGCAAAAATTTAATTCTCTATAATCTGGAATCTAGCGTGGAAACTAATGTAGAACCTAATGTGGAATTTGTAGAACCTAATGTGGAATGGGCATCCTTGCCCGTTTCAACTAAAGTGAAGTCGGCTCATAATTGAGATACGAGCAACTCTACCGCTTTGGGGATGTGTTTCTTGAAAGTTAACGTTGTTGGATACCAAGCTACAAATAGCTTACCTTTTTAGTAATACATTTGCTCTACTCATTAAGTGCTGCTGATAAACATATCTATATATATAAAATAAAATATATAAAATAAAGGTAACAATGTTAACCTACAAAATTGAGGACACAAACTACTAATGGTTCGTGTCATGAATTTTGGCGGGTTGGCGCCAATAGTAAGTGAGGCAAGTCCCTACCTACACTTTCCAAAACTTATGACATTGAATATTATTACTCCATGTCATAAAATTTGCGAGGAAGGCGCTGGAAATTAACTCTCTTAACTCTTATCTCCATTAACTCTGTAGTCACATAGCAACAATATTTACATTTATCACAAGACACACGCAAGGCTAAACGACGTTCAACATCTGAAAGCTTTGCTAGGGAAGGATTTAGTTTTTTTTTCAAGCTGGCTCATCCATGAATAAAAAAATTTCTAAAAAGGCTTGACATTCTCTTGTGGACTCGTTATCTTAAATAGGTCGGCAGCGAG